>ERZ780128.46-NODE-46-length-62018-cov-25.020222_pt1 | contig 62018 bp, 76 predicted proteins | sample MGYA00511170_ERZ780128 | MGnify/ENA primary metagenome ERZ780128 (study PRJEB29588, sample SAMEA1970465) | human gut metagenome | biome: human gut; feature: human-associated habitat; material: faeces | place: Denmark | collected 2008/2010 ...
AGCTGGAGCTGGAGCTGGAGCTGGAGCTGGAGCTGGAGCTGGAGCTGGAGCTGGACATGGACGAGCGCGCTTGCCGTCACCTTGAAGACGAGCCGCTTCTTGCCCTTATATTCGAACAGATAGGCGAGCTCCATATACCGTTTGCGGTGCGGCAATCTGATATGGACGGATGCCAGCGGCGTCGTCTCCGGCACCCGAACCCTACGGCGTGCGTATGCTCATGGATAGTCTGGAGCGCCGTAACCACATTGAAACTGCTAGCTATATCTACTCTCCCTACACGTTATGAGCCTGCATGTGCTCGAACGCGAAGTCGGGCTTCGTGGGGTCGACGAAGTACGCCCGCCACTCCGGATACGGCAAGGGCTCGACGGAAGGCAACGGAAGCCAACGGGTACGCCATCCGTATCGACGGCTGAGTGTGTTCGCCCGGTTCACGATGCGCAGCACACGAAGACACTCGGACACAAGCATGTCCTCCAGCAGATACGGCATCTCATCGGGCAAAGTCAGATAGCATGACACGGCAATGGAATCATCGTCCAGGTCGTCGATGCCGTTCATCACGGCACCGACATACGTGCCGAGCAAGTCCAGACTGCAACACTCGACAAACGTCTCCGCCGTGCCGTCATACGCAAAAAACGTACATATGTTATCAGCCCATATGCCACAAGAAAACAACAGTTGTTCCGCCTCGGGATGAAGGCGCACACGCTTCCCTCCATGAGTGGGGCGCAAAAGAAGCCGCTCGCAGAACCGGTCGAAATCCCAGTCCCACCCGGACTCACGCATATCCTTGGCAAACGTCCCCCGCACACACTCGCTAAACATGGCCTCCACCATCTGATGATCCATGTTCCGCCGCACGAAACCACTCGACGCCTTATAGACGAACGCCCGGACCCCATCCGGCGTGAGACTCCCGCGATCGACAAGCGTAAAGACGACGTCGTCTTCGCGCTCCTCCACACTCCATAGTATGTCGTCATCACCCATGCTCGGCTTGTCCATGAAGTTATCCATCCCGACCACATCCACACGCGACCGAGGAAACTCCTCGCAGACATACTGCATGAGCGCCAGAGCCGTCACGTTTCGTACCGGCTCGCGCTTCTCAAAGACACACCGCATAATCTCAGACATGGAATCCTCCCTTATCGTTCAGGCCCGCGCTCCCTGCCGGAACGCGGGACCTTTCACAGGCTCGCGGCATCACGGTATCGGGGCATGTGCCCCCTTACTTCTCGGGCACGAGAAAGCCGAAAGGCATACCCGGCATGAGAGGCCACACCTCGGTATCCGTGTCGAGAAACGTCCAGAACCTGTCCGCCACGAAATATGTCCGGAACTTGAAGCCGAAATACTCCATGAAGCCGCGAAGGTGCTTGCCGAGTTCCTTCGAACCGTCCGAAAGATACGTGGACTTCGTGGTCATCGGCCATGCGTCGGGCTGCACATAGAACACGTTCGGATGCATCGCCATCGCACCGGGAACAAGCAATGTCGGCATCAGGTGGGGCGCAAGACGCGACCCCTTCTTCAACTTCAGGCCATGCCGTATTCCGGAGTCAAAAGCGATGCAGCCCCCGAACGGCACGGACTCCCGCGACAGGGGCGCGGACTCGCAGGACACCCGCCGCCACGCAACGAGCCTGTCCTGATACCGCACCATGCAAACGCTCGTATCCCGGCAAAAGCCCGCACCGGACGGGAAACCGAAGTCGAGCTTCTCCACCGTAAACCCATGATACGGCAACATCACGGCACACTTCCCGAATGCTCGCGCCGCATTCGTTGCGGCGGTCGACGGCATTATCATACTGCCTCCTTTGTTTCGTAAGATACATGGTATATGTTTGTATCCGATACTCTCAGACACGACAAAAGGCAAGCCTCGGCTTCACGAAGACGACGGCACGCCCAAAGCCTGTCGGCATGACGCCATAAACGGTCGGCAATGTTCATGGGTCCTCCTGTATGTTGGTATAGTTTGTGCATTGGATGCGCGTTGTCATGGTGTGGGGTGGGTACCAGCTGAGAACTCGAGTATGACTGCATGGCGTGTGTGTGCCAGCAGCTTGCCTGAGCATGACTGCATGGGGCAAGCGTCAACAGCTTGCCTGAGCATGAGCAAGTATACTTCGTGGGCTTCGCCGCTCGGCACGGCAAACTCTGAAAAGTAACACGCACCTTTTGCTACGTGCCGCCCAACGCTCTAACAAAAATTTTCGAAAAAATGAGCAAAAAAAAAAAAAAAAAAAAAACCCAAAAACCCTCTCTTTTTTGAAAACGAGCGTTGGGCAATACGAAGCACAGGAAGAAAAAACAAACAAAAAACTAATTAATTATATATATATATATTTATATTTTATTTATTTTATTGTATTTTTTTCTTCTTTTTGGCGTTGTGCAGAGCGAGACAAATCTCGTCTAACGTTTTTTCTTCCAGAAATTTCCGAAAAAAACAAATCCAGTCATTCCAGTAAGTAACATCAAATCCTTTTTCTACGTATGTTTTTTGAAGAAATGTTGGGTAGTACGTAGCAAAAGGTACACTTTACCATTTGTTACGTGCAATAACATTTTGCGCACCTTTTGCTAGTTTTATCAACTAACGTTTTAGTATGTACGTCTAACAAAAATAAAATCGCTCTAACGTTTCCAAAAACGAAAACGTTAGAGCGTTAGATGAAAACGCCTGTTTGCATTACGTAAAAAGTGACACGCTCAGTAGCCGGTCGCTATGCAGTACATGATGATTGCGATTCCGGCAAGGCACATGCACGACATGCAGACAAGCGCGATGGTGGCGAGTACTTCTTTCATGTTTGGTTCTCCTGATGTTTGATGTTTACCAAAAACAAAAAGCCTGCTTTGTGGGCGGGCTTCGAAGTAGATTTTGTGGGCTGTGAATCATTCAGCATTTGCATAGGATTGGTGCACTACCATACACCAATCCTATGCAAACACTGTTCCAATGCCGGGGAATCGTGGGAAACGGTGATGCGTTGATTGAGGTTACTTGTTGTTTTCGGCGCGCTTGCGAACGGGTTTGGCAGGCATGGTGTCGGTCGGCTTGCCGTCAACGGCGGCGGCCTTAGGTATTATGTCCTGCGCCGTAAGTTCCCGTCCTCCAAGCTTATGCGGCAGCGCCGCGCAAGCGGCGTCCCAGATTTCGACAAGCGCCTTTCGGTCCATCGCGGATAGTAGATGTCTGTTGTCCTTTGCCTTTTCGAGTGCCTTGATCAGCGGTTCCAAATCCAGCGTCGCTCGCGGCTCCGCCTTGACGGTTACGGCGTCATAATCAAAAGCCATGATGCCGTGGTACTGGCTCAGCGCAACCGCGAAAGATTCAGGCGTCAATCCATCCCGCATGTAGAAAGACTTCTCCTTAGCGTTGAAGCTTACTACGCTAAGATTTTCAGCGTAGTAGCGCTCAACCGCCTTAGCGGAAGAGTGATACTTAAAGCCGCCCGAAAAAATAAAAACGGCCTTCTTTATCTTTGCCCATTCAGGCAGAGCGGAGGCGACACGCGCAAAAGCATTCACTCGCGCCGTGCTCTTGCTGTTCATGATGTCGGCAAGAGAAGCGCGGAAGGCTTGGCAGATCAGCTTGCGCTTTTCGCCTTGCGTCTTAGTGATGTGAACAAGAATGGACTCAAAACTTTCATCAGTGAGAACGACGTTTGACATGGTGATACTCCTATGCCGCATCGCCGCTTCCCACGATTCCCCGGCTTCTTTCTCTATGTGTAGAGGCTTCCGCGCTGAGTCGCGTACTCTCATGCAGTACAGCAAGTATACAACATGAGCGCGATGCGCGGCGGCGCATGGCTCCGCCTCTTTGTCAAAGACCTTACAACCCATCATGCGGCAGGGTCGGTTGAGGGGGCCTTCTGCCCTCTCTGTAAATTCAAGATACACTTGCGAGATGGATATGTCAACAAGTTTTTTACTACGTAGCAAAACTTTTTTCATGGGGTTGGTCGGCTGGTCCGTCAATGGCAGATGATGACTGACGGTGACAGCTAATGACCGTGGGGCGGCATCCCAACACCCCCCGGGGGCGTTTTGGACGCGCGGGGGCATGGGCCATGAGAGAGACTACATATACTTTTACATACACACCCACACAGTACATTTCGCCCACGAAACTAATGTTACTACTTAGTAACAACACTCTCCAAAAATAAATTGTCAACTCCTCTATTTTCGTTTACATCTGTTTACGACGGAGGTTATATGAAACCGAAAGACGTATTGGACGCCGCCGCGACGCGGCTTACTGAAGAGAAGGCAAAGACCAGCGGACCCCACGAAGCCACCTTCCTCATGATTGCCCGCCTGTGGGCGGCGTATTTGAAGGTTCCGGTGTCGCCCCGCGACGTAGCCGTGATGATGGTCATGCTGAAGGCGTCCCGTGTGAAGTGTGCGCCGTATCCTTCTGATGACAATTTCGTGGACATGGCGGGCTACGCGGGCCTCGCGGCGGATTTGTAGGAGGGTGCGTCCTTAGGCAATCCTTCCGCTGCCGTCGTCGATTTGACCGCCGGTGACCATGAGAAGGTGCATGAATGGATTATGGGTCGGTGTTGCTGCAAAGGAGGCGAGTGATGTCTTCCCCCGCGTGCCGTCGGTTCGGCTTGATGATGGCCGGTATGTTCTGCCTGACGCCGTCTGCCTGTGGTTTTTCCGCGTGTTCGAGGCTTGCAAGGACGAGGTTTTCGGATGCCGCAGGCTCAGGGTTTTGCAGTATCGTGTGAATGACGAGCCTCAGGATTACCGGGCTCAGGTGGAGGAACATACTGCGACCGGCCATGCCGTCGTACGGGTAGAGCTCATCGCGGGCTTCGAATGCGAAGAGGACGTACCGACGTTCGACGACTTGCGGGATACCGCAATACACGAAGCCTTCCATCTGCTCTTTTCCGATTATTCCTGCCTTGCGCTTTATGACCGCCGGACCCGTGACGACAAATGGAACGACGTCCTGAAGGCAGAGCATGAAATTATGAACACCCTCATGCAGGTGTTCGACCGGGGCGTAAAATTCGATGTCCCGTTTCCGCCGGACCGCGTCAGCACGGCGCGTATTGAGCGGCTCATGTACAGGGTGCGGAGCATCGCATTGAAGGATGCCGGAAATGATTGACGAGGGTTTGTAAACCATTGTAGATAAATATCCGGGGCAGTTGATCGCCCCGGCTATTTTCGTAAGGAGAAGACAACATGGCTGACGTCAAGAAAAATAGTGCGGCGAATCCTGATTGTGATTGCGGGTTGTCGTATATCGGGCGCGAGGAATGCGTGAAGGCTCCGGGTGTCGGGAACGACACCGCGTTTGTGCAGGGATTGCGTGGCAAGCGTGGCCCGCAGGGTCCGGCAGGCCCCAAGGGTGACACGGGCGAGCAGGGACCCGTCGGTCCGGCAGGCCCCAAGGGTGACACGGGCGAGCAGGGTCCGCAGGGCGAGAAGGGCGACAGGGGTATGCAGGGACCCGTGGGTCCGCAGGGTCCCGCTCCTGCGCATGTTTGGGATGGTACGATCCTGCGTGTCGAGAACTCTGACGGGACATGGGATGACGGTGTTGACCTGAAGGGCGAGAAAGGCGACACGGGCGAGAAGGGCGACACGGGCGAGCAGGGTCCCGTGGGTCCCAAGGGCGAGCAGGGTATTCAGGGTGCACAGGGGCCGCAGGGATATCTGGGCGAGAAGGGCGACACGGGCGAGAAAGGCGAGAAAGGCGACACGGGTGCGCAGGGTCCCGTGGGTCCGCAAGGTCCGGCAGGCAATACGGGTCCCGTGGGTCCGGCAGGCCCCAAGGGTGACACGGGCGAGCAGGGTCCGCAGGGCGAGAAAGGTGATAAGGGCGAGAAAGGCGACACGGGTGCGCAGGGTCCCGTGGGTCCGGCAGGCCCTCAGGGTCCGCGGGGTGAGAAGGGCGAGAAGGGCGACACGGGCAAGCAGGGTCCCGTGGGTCCGGCAGGCCCTCAGGGTCCGGGGTGCGCCGATTCCATTATAGACGCGGCGTATACGCTTGTGCCGTCTGAGTCCGTGGTTTTCGAGAAGATTTGTCTGTGTCTCGATATGGGTGGAGATGGCGGGGAGGTATCGGAGATCCCCCGTTTTGCAGAATTGTGCAAGGACAATGTCGAATTGGGCCTTGACCCCGCCGCTGCCTCACATCCTTACGAGGTCACGTTTACCGGGTCGGTGAGCGGTAGCGAGGCGGAAATAGCGAAGCGGTTTGCCAGATACAATACCATTTTTCTTTATTCCATCAAGTTGAATGATGTGGAGTTCGATCTCGGCTATTGTGTGGACGCAAGCGACGCTACACGGCGGGGCAATTGCACGGGATACGAGTTTGAGGTGGGATTCTCCGGGGTCGAGAAATATACGCCGAATACACCTCTGCCGCTTGGCCTGCTGTTGAGCAAGGTGTCGATAAGCGTAGACACTTCGGACCCGGCGAATATGAGCGTCAGCTATTCCTTCACGCTCAGGCTGGATGCCGAGGCAGCGTTTGGCGGCACGCCGGGTGCGCTTCCTGCGACCGTTTTGCGTGTGCAGGGGACGCGCTGTGACGGCACGGCGTTCGAAGCGAATGTTGACCTGATGTCGATGCTTGTGGATAATGGCTTTGCCAACGCCACGTTCAGGAATTTGCGGGGCGACTTGACGATGATGTTCGATTTGGTACAGGCTACCGCACCTAATTACGACGGCGTGACTGTCTCCAACGAATATATCGAAGAGATTGATGGATACCGCGTACGAGCCGTTGATGTGGTGACGAAGAAGAACCGCATTGCCGACGCGGTCTATGGTAATGCGCTCGAACAGGCGGCGTTCAGAGGGCAGCTTGGCGATCCGCAAAGTCTGGTTTCCAACGCCGACAAGGTAATCACATCGTCCGTGTTGCAGGCATATGGAACGACGGACGGTATGCCGTCGGGCTATGACGGCAACACGGCCGCGTTGCTCATCACGCAGGCGTTCGGTGATACTAATGCTTTCAGTAATGACAAGGACGTTATGCAGTTTGCGGTGTTCGAAGCGCTGGAGACGAACAGGCCCGATATATACTGGAGACACAGCCATTCGGCGGACAAGGACTTGCCTACATGGAGCGAATGGATTCGGTTGCGGTTCGAGCCTTTCGTCGGCGCTACCGCATCTGCGGCCGGCGCTGCGGGGTTTGTTCCTGCGCCTGCTGCGGGAGACCAGAACAAGTTCCTGCACGGAGACGGGAACTGGTCGCTGGTTACGGACGTGGCGATTGGTGGGGATCTCGGGGATCTGGCGAGTGCGCGGGGACAGATTGGAGCTGCTAAAGAGATGCCAAATCTGGACTTTAATACGCTTATAACTCCGGGAAACTATAGAATAACGGGGAATCCCACTAACGGTCCTTCTTTGCCTCTCAATATCTCCGGAGCTTCCATCGGTTCTCTTATTGTAGCTGGTATTCCGGGACAGAATGGGCGCATCTTTCAGATCATGATATCCGGTAGCGCGGTTACGTGGAGGACTATTCAAGATTCGACAGGAACGGCATGGAGCGCTTGGCAACAGTTGCTTTCAGGAAACAAAGTTGGTGACGGCATTCGCGTCACCAACGGCATCATCTCCGTCCCCGAGATGCAGGGCGCGACGTCTGCGCAAGCGGGTGTGTCGGGGTTGGTACCTCCTCCCCTTGCGGCTGATGCCGGGAAGGTTTTGGGGTTTGACGGAACGTGGTCTTTTCCAAAAGACGTGGCGATTAGGGGGAACCTTGGGGATCTGGCGAGCACGCGGGGGCAGATTGGTGATTTGCGTTATGTATCAGCTAACAGCAGTTTAAACGACTACACAAAAACGGGGCAGTACTTTATACCGCAGGACAACTCAATAAGAGATACTCCCTATATCGGGTGTCCTGGCTGGTTAAGCGTATCTACGTCCGGCTATTTCATAAAACAGGAGTTTGTAGAGTTTTCAGCAGCCAAAAAGAAATGGATGCGTGCGACTGATGACAAAAATAAACCTGAAAACTGGTTCGCTTGGACTGAAATATTGACCACGGCGTCTCTCGGTGACGGCATTCGCGTCACCAACGGCATCATCTCCGTACCCGAATACGAGGGCGCGACGGCATCGAAGGTCGGGACAAGCGGCCTTGTGCCGCCCGCAGCCGCCGGGCAAGCCAACTACGTGCTCTGTGGCGATGGAGAGTGGCGGGACATAGCGACGCTTGTCGCCGCTGCGCAGGCTCGGCTTGCTGAATCTGTAAAAGCGGAAGAAGGGGCTTCATGAATTTCCGAGCGGTTCTGAATATCCGCGCACTGTCTAATATTCGTGATGAAGTGCAATCATCTGCCGAAGTGGTAGATTCGGGGCTCCTGTCATTACGTCTTGATGAACAGTGGGATTTGACGCTCTCCGTGGGGGGCAATCTTGCTTCGGCAGGGGGGACTATGCGTATCGTGCAGGATGTCGCATCGTATGTACGCACATTCCAAGGAGAACTGTACTACGCGCAGCAAGACGGAATACCGTACTTCATGCGTGAGCTTGGGTCCCTCCCTCCCGCCGAGCGCTGACGAAGTTGATGACGCGCTCTATCTTGTCGATGCGAACGGGGTTGTCTATGCAACCCTGCAATCCACAAATTACGCAAATGGCAGTATGCTCGTCGGTCTTGCGGTGAATACGTCTGTGAAAGGTGGCTCCGGGGGATGGCAGACGCTCAAGATCGGAGCTGACAAGAATGGGAAGTTCGTCTCGCATGTTCCCACACCCGATCTCACCGACGCTTCTGATAATATTGCCAACACGTTGTATGTCCAGGAAAATCTGAAATCGTATCTGAAACTTGCGGGTGGCGTACTGACCGGTGATGTGACCGTTCCGTCGATCAGCGGGTATCAAGTCGTTGATCACGAAGTGAACGGCGGATGGTACTTTTTCCCGGAAAACTTCTACAATTCCGGGAGAAACGGACGCTTTTTGACGAAAGCGGGTCTGAAAATTCAGTATGGCGGCGTTTCGGGTATGAGTAATGTGACTCAGCAAGTTACTTTTGCTGAGCCGTTTTCAACGATACCGATAGTCATAACGACGTCTGAATCGTCGGGGATTGAGCAAATTGCTGTGCCCCTGGGTGTGACGACCACAGGTTTTTCCCTTGGGCACACGTCGGCAGGAACCCAAACGGGAACGGTCTTCAAGCACTGGATCGCCATTGGGAGGTAATATGGAATTTCATATCGGACAAGTTTTTCATGGGGTGTACCCGCCCGAGGCTGCGGACTGGTGCAACAGCACGCAGCGAGCCTATATCGTCGAACGTGATGCGGTTGACGGTGAGAGACGGTTTGAGATCGTCGCGGTGCCCGAGCCGACATTTGACGAAGTGCAGGCTGTCAAGCTCTCGGAGATCAATGCGGCTGCGGACAAATCCATAGCCTCGCTCACGGCGACCTACCCCGACCGTGAGATCGCCTCCTTTGATAAACAGGAGGCCGAGGCCCGCGCCTATGCCGCCGATCCCGCAACAGCGCTGACGCCTCTCCTTTCGGCGCTGGCTGAGGCGCGGGGCATCGACCTTCCCGACCTTGTCCGGCGCGTCATTGCCAAGGCCGACGCCTTCGCCGTGGCGTCCGGTTCGATTATCGGCCAGAGGCAGGCTTTGGAAGATCGCCTCGATACATGCACGACGGTTGAAGAGGTGCGGGCCATTACCGTCAATATCGCCATGCCGGGCGGGGAAGAAGCATGACCTACGGAAAACGAACGTTGATCGCCGTCGACCAGCTCATCAACGCCTTGCTCGGCGGCTGGCCGGACGAAACCCTGTCCTCGCGCTGTTACCGTTGGGCGCGGGACGGGGTGAGGGCATGGCCTTGCAAGCTCGTGGATGGGCTGTTCTTCTGGCAGAAGGAACACTGCAAGAGCAGTTACGAGAACGAGAGGGAGGGCAGGCAGTCCCCGCCGGAGTTGCGTCGCGTGACCCCGGAAACATAAACCGTTAGAGTATGTTCAGGCAGAGGCGGGGGAGTTACGAGCTCCCCCACCGGCCCGGTGTACGACCACCGGACCACGGCCCCACACGATGCTGTAATCATCGTGCAAGGTTTCCGCCTGCGGTTGTGCTCGTGACGAGCGCGCAACACATAACAGGCAGGGAGCCGGGGTATGAGATATTTTAATCCTTTGACGAAAGAGATCGTCAGTAAACGTGATTTGACCGTTTTGCTGAATATGTCCGTACCTGACGGAACTGGTAAAATCGGTGATTGGTGGCTCCTGCATGAGGGCGAGCGTCCTTATGGTTTCGATGTCGATGAACAGCGTGTTGCAGAGGGGGAGATAGTTTTTGCCGACGGGCGTTATGTCCAGACGTATGTTCTGGAGAGCCTGCCGGAGGAAGCCGTCGTCGCCGCGAAGTTACGGCGCGCCAAGGAACGTCGCGCATTGTCGGTGTCTTCTGCGGTTGTGGAAATCGATGGGCTCGTATTCAATGCCTCTCTTGATTCCATCTACCGCATGAACGCGGTCCTTTTCGCGGCGCAGTTGGATGCCAAGCCGGATTCCACTGTGGTGCAATGGGTCATGGCGAATAATGTGGTTCGGACGGTATCGCTGCGCCAGTTGAGCGCGGCGTATATACAGGCAGTCGAACGCTTGGTGTACGATTGGCCTGAAGTCTATACTGAGTTGAATAAGTAATGGTTACGGTGCTGCATGGTTGACTCTACATCAGCCGCGTGGTAATGAATTCAACGAACGGGCGAATGTGAGGATCTTTACAGAATGGCGAAAATCAATCCTTTGGTCTACAAAAACGACAGCCATCGGCCAGCGGGTGACGGGGACACGTTGAAGCCCTCGCTCATCCTGGTCGACTCGTCTGTGCAGGGCAAGCCGCTGCTCAAGAACGATGTCGAGAAGGGCCTTTCGGCTGTCGCTGCCGATGCGCTTTCGGGCGACGCGGACAACGCGCTGAAGCTTGGCGGTGACGGTGCGTTGATGTTGCGGCTTTCCGACGTCGTTTCGGCGGACGGAGACAGTATTCTTGAGCTCGGTACGGATAAGAAGCTTGCGGTGAAGCCGCGTGAGCTTTCCACCGACGAGGACAACTATCTCCGCTATGGCAACGACGGCGGCTTTTACATCTCCGGTCCGGATATCCTGTCCGACACGGCGGGCAACCCTCTCACCACAGGTGCGGACGGGAAGATTCTTCTGAATCCTTGTCTGTTGCCGAAGATTCCGCCTATCGTTTCTGAGCAGGCGGGAAATCTCATCACCAAAGACCGCGCAGACGACAGCGCTCTTCTGCTCTATGCGGACGTCGTGTCGCCCGATGTCGGGAACATGATTGCTTCCGACGCGGCAAACAAGCTCAAGGTGACGGCGTCTACCGTTTCCTCGGCCAATGCCGCAAACTGCATCACGGTCGACGACTCCGGGCGGCTTATCGTGCTTCCGGCTTCCATCATTGACCGTGGAGACGGGTGCCTGCCGGACAATCTCATCGTCCTCAGCAACGCCAACAAGCTCATGCTCAAGCTCGGGCTGCGCTATGACGCGCTCTCGGGTCGGCTGGACCTTTTGGACACGCATAACGCTCCCGTTGCGACCGTGTCCATTCCGACGGCGACTTCCATCTTGGAGAGCGTGGCGCTTGAGGATAATCCCGTCGGGCAGCCTGAAGGTCGGTATCTGCACTTCGCCTTCCGCAAGTCGGACGGCACGGTCGTGAATACCTACGTGGACATGTCGTCCCTGAAGGACGTGTATACGTCCGGTAAGGGCATTGAGATTCACGACATGGCGGTCAATGTGAAGCTTGCACCGCGTGATTCGGGGCTTTCCTTCGACGACGCAGGATGCTTGCAGGCCGGATTCACCGATCTTGCCGGGCCGGGTCTTGTGGTTACCGAGGACCCCGAGAGCCTCGGCAAGCAGTTCGAGGTGGCGGTCTGCGAAGGCATCACGCTCACCAAGCACTTTACCCATGACGGGACGGAAGTGCGTGCGGTGGCGGTCAATCTTGACCCTGAGCAGAAGATTCTTGGGCTTGTCCCTGACCCTGATGAGCGGGCTTGCCCGACGCTTGGGTCGAAGCTCGAATTTACTGCCGCCTCCGTCGCCGAAACGCTTGCCGCTGCGGACATGGTGCTGAATGGTTTCGATGGTCAGGTCGTGGATACGTTCCGTTTCTCCGGTCCTTTTACGGCGGTAGAAAGGGATGCGGGTGCTGGCACGCCCCCCATTGTCAGATTCAATCTCAGCGAAGCGGCTGATGCCGTAGGCAATATCGTCGTCGATGCTGATACGAACGAAGCCGAGCTTTATATCAAGCCGGATGAAACTGACCTCTTCCTCGGCGTGAATGCCGAGCACGAGCTGACTGCGACGCTGAAGACGCGGTGGGACGATGACAAGAGCTCGGTGGTAATCATCGGCCGCAAAGAAAAGCTCGCTTCTGAAGTTCGTGTCCCGGTGCTTAAGTCGTACACCACGACGCCGACGATTGCCGAGAAGAAAGGCCATCGGTTCCTCAAGGTTGATTCCGCATCGACGCTTGCGGACACGTCCGTTGTCAATGCTACGGCGGCTGAAGTACAGCTTCCTGACGACGTGGTGGTGACGGCGGTCAAGACGACTCCGGTATTTACGACGGAGACGCCTGATAGCGGTCCTGCGGTCACGAGTATGCAGGTCGAGGCGGAAGTAATGCAGAGCAACGGTACCAAGATTGTGGCCACGGCCGAGAAGGTTCAGGTACCTATGCCGCGTACGCTGGCGGCGATCTCTGATACGCTTGCCCTCAAGGACCGGGAAGGTGTCAAGTACCTGACGGCCAAGACCACGGCCACGATGGACAGCGGCGCGCCTATAGAGTCCTCCCTTGTGGAAGTGGCGTTGCCTCCCACGGTGAAGTCCCTTTCCGGCACGTTGACCGGAACCAATACGACCGCCGACCCGTGGGTAATCAAGCTGACGCTCACAATGACTGATGGTACGAAGGTGAAAGGCGATGTGAATTTGGCGGCTATGGTACAGCATCTGTAAATCGATCATTGTTTGCTACCTGCGTATATATTCAATAACCTATAAATAGGAGTTTCCAGTTATGGAAGGTCTTCCGGTTTCTTATTCGCTGAACAGTGGCGATAACGGCAACAATTGGTGGGGCGATTTTATTGGTGCCGCTATCGGTGGTGCCGCCTAAATCCTCTCTTTAAGGAGAAGCACATGCCTATCAGTCTTGTGATTTTACGGGGCAAGAATGGCGGCGGAGGAGGTAGCCGGGATGAGTCGCGGCGGGGAGAACCCCGCAACGAATCTCAGTACGAGAGTCGAGGCGAAGGCCGCAATTTCATGCGTAGCGGCGGGTATTCCCCCGAAGACACCATGTGGTTCGTCGATGATGAAGGACGCAATGAACCTCGTCAGCTTGGGTATTTGCGTGCTCACGAAGGCGGCGGACGCCAAGATGAAACGGTCGAGCATCTCAAGCACGAAATCAAGCGGCTCAGCGAGCAGCTTGAACGTATGGGCAAGGGTGGTTCCAAACGCGACAAAGGACTTGAAGAAGCCGAACGCATCATGCCCGAACTTATCCTCGATGCTGCCGAAGTCGTCGAAAATCCTCCCAAGACATGGGATAAGTATCTCAAGGAAGGCAAGATTGCGGACATCATCCGCATGGAAGGTAAAGAGTTCATGACTGCTATTGAAAAGGCGGAGAGTGTGGAGCATTTCCTGAAGGAAGCGACGCATACTCTGGCGGCAGTCATGATGTTCTGCGCCGAAAAGTAAGCCTGAGCATAAGGAGCGTATGCTATGGCCTCTGAATACAGACAGATTTTCCCATCCGAGCTCGTGTTTGAGAACATGAAGTGGCGTCTCATATACGACCCGGCGAATCCTGTGATGGTGAAGCCGGACCTCAGCCATTCGAAAGTCATACGGTATACGTGTGATGCCGTGAAGCTGTCGGGGCAGGATAACCCCTTCTATCTGGCGACATTGAATATCGTCATTCCGGCGCAGCTCCAGAATGGGGATGTGGTGGCGATGGACAGGATGTTGTTGGGGGTACGTATTTATCCGCAGCCGATTGCCGGCCTTGCACAGATCAAGCCTGCGGAGCTTCTCTACTATGTGGCCGAGCCTGTTTTTGGAACTGAAGGCAGCCGGGCGCAGACGCTGTTCAATTTACTGATTGGGCAGGCGTACGAAGAGAGCAAGAAGCAGGATGAAATTGTGGATCGCACATGGGGGCATGACCTTCTCTGTGCGGCCACCGAGCCGGAACAAGCTTCGGAGGGGAATGAATCATGAGTTGGTCGACTGAAACGGAATTCGACGTAACGAAGCGTCTGTTGAAAAGGGCCAAGCAATACGACCGCCAGTTTCAGACTGCCCCCGAACTGCTCTCTGTTGCCGTGAAAGGCGCGATGCCTTGGGCGGCTTCGGTAGTTCGGGGGCAGCATGTCCCGGTATCCGTACTTGAGACGCTGTGTGCGCAGCTTCTTACCATCGTACTGGCGAGCGAGGCGGACGATTCTGAGTCGCAGCAGTAAGGAGGCAGCTATGCAGAATTCGTTGTCGCCTGCGCGGTGGCCTTCCTTGGCACAGGACTTGGCGATTATGAATGCGCCGAGTTCTCCCATTACAGACCTTTCGCAGATTTTTTCTGCTTACGATATAGATGAGCCGACGCTTTGTCGGCTTTTGACTACTCCCAAATTTCAGGTCATGGTCAAGACGGCCATGCAGGACATGCGTGCGCTCGGCAACAAGGCGGCGCATGTTTATCGTTCGCAGACGCTCGCGCAAGCGCTTTCCGAGCATCTTTATACGCAAGCCATCAGCGGTGCGATAGAGGCGAAGGAAGCATTGAAACTTCTTGAACTTTTGCTGAAGTCGAGCGGGTTGATGAATGAAGGCAAGGAAGCCACGGTCAATGTGCAGACAAACGTTGGTGTGAATCTTCCCGTGCCGCAGGGCCTCAGTAATCCGAAGCTCGACCACCTCAAGGTAGTGGAGGGGGCCACGGATGTTTAACTATGTCATGTCCCCTACGGGGAAAGAATTCCACGAGTGCGACGCCAAAGTGAAGATGCTGTGCGGGCCTTTTGGTTCCGGCAAGTCCTGCTGTTGCGCTGTGGATGTTCTGACTTACGCCTGCGCGCAGGCTCCAGCGCCTGATGGCGTACGGTATTCACGGGCGGGCATCGTCCGTTCGACGTATCCGGAACTGCTCTCAACCACGCGGCGGTCGCTTGTTGAAGTCATGCCGCAGGGATACGGCGATATCAACATGGCCGGGTCGCCCATGATGGGCGTCTATCGGTTTCCTTTAGCTGACGGTACCACGGTCAATCTGGAGCTCCAGCTTCTCGCGTTGCGCACGCCGCAGGACGAGCCCCGCGTCCGGTCGTTGAACTGGACATTCGCATGGATTAACGAAGCGACGAGTATCTGCCCGGAAGTCATGTCGTTCGTCCTTGCTCGTGTCGGGCGTTTTCCTCCTGCGGATATGGGCGGCATCTCGTGGGGCGGCGTCATCATGGATTTCAATATGCCGGAATCGGGGTCGTGGCTTTATGAGTACATGAACAATCCGGAGGACAATTGGAAGCTTTTCCGGCAGCCTCCAGCCGCGTTCAAGATTTCCGATGAGAACGGAACTCGATACGAGATGAATCCGAATGCGGAGAATCTTCGTAATCTCGGTTCGAAGGAACCGGGCGATCCTGAAGACTTCACAGCCGAGTCTCGTGGGATGCGGTATTACGACAACCAGATTCGGTCATGGCTCAAGCAGGGGCGGACGGACGTCGTCGATAATCTATATTGCATGTTGGACGTGCCCATCATTGATGGCAAGCCTGTCTATCCTGATTTTCGTACGGGTAAACATGTGGCGGACGTCGAGATACAGCCGCTGGCATTCCATAATGTCATCATCGGCATGGACCAGTCCGGCATTCATCCGGCCGCCGTCATCTTGCAGAATCAAAATGGCAAGTGGTGCGTGCTTGACGAGCTTTACGCCGACGGCGAAGGGCTTGAGAATTTCCTCTATGGGATGCTTGTACCGCTTCTGCGCACCAAGTACTCGACCAATGAAGTCGTAGCGGCCATTGACCCGAGCAATACTCGTGATTCGTGGCAGGCGATCACGCCGAAGCGCAGGCTTGAGGAATTGGGTATTGTTGCGGTGACGGAGATATCGAACAGCCCCAAATTGCGTATTCAGGTCGTGGAGCATATGTTGAATGTAGATACCGGTGGGTTGCTTGTGAATCCGACATGCAAGCTGTTGGTTAAAGGCTTTCAACATGAATATCGTTATAGGAAGCTTCGGGCGTCCGGGTCGGCGGGAGAAGCTTATACGCCGTCGCCCGAGAAAAATGAGGTTTCCCACGTCCATGATGCTTTACAATACGCGGCTTTACTTATAAACCAAGGACAGAGGACTGATTCAAGGCAAGTGCAACGGCTATCTGAAAGTATTCAGAGCAAGCGTAGAGTCCTCAGCAAAATTCTTTAGGCGGCATCATGAGCGACGAAAGCAACGATAGCATCAAGTGGTTGCAAGAGATTGAAGATATTCCGGCCAAGGCTGAAGATCCGTTGGCGCGGGAAGTTTTGCGTCGTTTCAACGGTGCCGTCTCGTGGCAGTCCAGCGAACAGGTGAATGGTAAGAGCCTGCGCACGGTGCTCGAAGAATGCTGGCAACAGCAGAATGGTGTGCTTTCCTGCGCGGACAAGGAAGTGGCTGCTACTTTGGGCGTCGATGCCGTTATCAACATGACGGCTTTGAAGACCGGCACGGCGATGGCGTATCTGCGTGATTCCCTTATTGGAGGGAGTTCCGAGCTGCCGTGGGTCATCCGGCCTACGCCGCGTCCAACGTTGTCTCCTGATGCGCAGGATGCGGTCCTTGATGAGCTCAAGCGTGAGTTCTTTTCCGGGCAGTATATGGACGGCCCGAGTATGATTGCAGGCATTCAGCAATTGAAGCGGATGCAGGCGCGCAAAGAGCAGGAAAAGGCCGAGAGATCGGCCACGGCCATGATGTACCTCATCGAGGACCAATGTGCCGAGGGCGGTTTCAATCGGGCGTTGAATGATTTTCTTCAGTATTTTACGGTTTATCCCTTCGCTGTTTTTACCGGACCTTACATCGTACGAGCACCGAAGCTTATTTGGGGCAGACATAAGCCACGTATGAGCACGGAGGTCTTTCCCGCTTTTCGTGCGGTCAGTCCGTTCGATTTCTGCTATTCTCCTGATTCGCCTGACACGCAGCGCGGTTCCTGTGTTTTTACAAGGACGCTCTGGACGCGGCGTCAGCTTTTGGACGCGACCAAGCTTCCCTCATACATAACGAAGAACGTGCTGGATTTGTTGAAAGATTGCGACAGCAACGTTGACTTCAATCTCCAGTGGCTCAGTCGCGCTCCCGATTCCCCGCAGCGGAATCTTTCTCTGTGGAGTTCCAACGTTTCGCCCATCGAGGTACTCACGCATTACGGTGTACTCTCCGGGCGGGAGTTGTCCAATTATGAACTGACCGGACTTGACGACGACGAGTTCTATAACTGCGAGATTGCGATGGCCGGGCATAAGGTCATCATGGTTAAGGTGAATCGGGACCCGAGAATGGACACTCGTCCCATTTACACCACAAGTTTTTACCGGACGAACGGCGACCGCATTGCCGGTGACGGCATTGCGCAGCGTCTACGGGATGTAGAGCGCGCTTATCAGGCCAGCTTGCGGTATCTTATGCGCAACGCGGCGAACGCTTCTGCACCGCTCTGTGAAGCTGATTACAACCGGCTCATCAAGCACATGTCCGAGGGTGATTTCGGCAATGTGGTGCCGGGCATGATGTATTTGGCCGATAGCGATGTGAGCAACCAGCAGCAGCCTGCGCTCCGTTTTTTCAATATTCCTTCGAATATCCCCGCGTACATGCAGCTGATGGAGATGTTCATGCAGATCGGTGACCGGGTGACGAACATCCCGGCGGCACTGCATGGCGAAGCGGTGGGGTCTGGCGCGATGCGCACTTTCCGTGGGATGTCTATGTTGCAGGGGAACGCGACGAAGGCTTTCCACGCGGCTGTAAGTAATCTGACGACGGATGTGTTTGAACCGCTCGGAACGCTCCTGTATAATTACAACATGTTGTATTCACAGGATAAAGACGTTAAGGGCGATTCGCAGATTATCACGAAAGGCGCGGAAGGGCTTCTTCAGAAAGAGATGGAGAAGCAGAGCGCGATGGAGATATTGCAGCTTGTCGGTTCTGCCGGAGCTTCATTGAACGGCGTTATCAATGTCGCACCTGTGCTTGCATGGAGTTTGAAGAAGCTTTTGGGCAGTATGGGTGTGCCGGATGATGTCATTAGCGCGACTGGCGCGCCGACGCCCTCCGGAGCTGGAGTAACTGGCGTGACGGCGGGTCCTGACCCGAATCCCGCGCCACCATCTCCGGAAGGAGAAGGTGTTATGGCGGATGTGAATGGAGGCGAATCGTGATGTTGTGGGATACGCCGAAGCCGCAGAAAGGGACGTGGTTCTATAAATTCTGCGCATTCTTCGTAGATCATATCAATTTCTGTGAAGGCTACTATTATGGCACTGAGATAGAAAAGCCCGAGAATACTATCTATAACTGGTTGTATTCTCATTGGCTTTTTCCTTTCAAGCAGAATGGTTGCGTGTGCTGTAATGCGGTGCGCGGTGTGTTGTATGGAGCGGTAATCGGTTTCATTTTCGGGAGTTTCCTATGAGTGCTGTTCCTCTTTATGAAGCGACGAACGATACGGTTTTTTCCAGCGTTTTCGACGTCGCGCCGCGAAAGGTCTGTGTTCTTTTTGTAAGCGGTCTTGCCAAGCATAAGGTGCGGGTGGACCAGAAGGAAATCGTGTCGCCGCAGGCAGTCTGTATCCGGCGTCTGATTTTCGACTACATACCGTTGTTGAAGCCTACGGCCTGTGATTGGGTTTTCCGCATGAGCGACATACAGGAAAATAAAATTGTCGACCAAGTGGTGACGTCCATTCATTCGTGCTGGCAGTTGACACGGTGTAATAATCTCGGCATCATTGGGGTGCCGGGAAGCTATCGTATGGAATTGAATGACGTAACGGCCATCGGCAAGGTACAGGTCTACGCCGAGATGTTCGACGCTGATGCGTTCCCGCCGCACGTCAAGGACCTTTTCTTCTCCTAGGAGATTCCGATGAGCGATTCTTGTTGTTCTCTTGAATTTGCGAGAGGCGGCGTGATTGACGAGTCTTCCGTCACCAACTCGCAAATTGTAAACTCTACCGTTCAGGCTTCGACGATTACCGCAAGTTCGATTGAGATGCTGGCCAGCATCGATGCGGCTTCCGCTGTCGTTATTGCGGAAGCACTTGCGAAGCTTTCTTCGGCGCAGCTCAAATCGTTGGCCGAGGCCATCCACAATGCGCATGGTGCTGTGTACGGTGCGGAGCCTGTGAGGTCTTCCAGTGGCGAAGAGCTGCCTACTACGGTGGTCGGCCAGCGCACTTTCCTGCTCGGTGAACCGGACGCTTGGGAGATGCGCAAGGACGGATTGTGTGCCCCGGTATTCCGTTCTAAAGCGTGAAGTGGGTAAGGAGTTTTCCTATGTCATCGAAAAAGAAGGAACCTGTTATGGAGAAGAAGTCTGAAGCGCCGAAAGACGCGCGTACGCAGGCTATCCTTTTCCAGCAGGATTTCGAGCGGCAGATGCGCGACACCCGACGGCGGATGAATCCCGCATCGGGACATATCTATGAGTCCATGATGGGGCTCAGATACAAAGGAGATGCGTAATGGCATGTGGTCGTTGTGGAAACAACAATCGCGGTACCGGAGCGCCTACGGTGGTGACTTCCGGCAGGCCGGGCGGCAATACGCCGCGTCCGGGCGCTCCTACGGTGGTGACTTCCGGCAAGCCTACGGTGCATTCGCCGCTTCGTGATACCATCAGCGGATTGCGTTATGTACCCAACTCCGGACGATAAGGACCGTGTAAACCGCCTGATGGCTGTGATGGCCGCATCGGGCGTTTATGACGAGTTGATGGAGTATTTTGACTCCGTCGCGAAATACGAACAGGCACTGGCCGAGAAGACCGCATTGAACGCGCTTCTCCATACGGAGACTACACCGCTTGCGCAGCGGCAGTTGGGGCGTGCGGCGGCTTATCAGGACCTTGTGCAGTTCATGAAGAAGTTCAAACAATAGGAGCGAACATGGACCAGCAGGCAGTCTCCAAGATTCCGGCGGCATTCAGAACTCCTCCGTACAATCCCAACAAGGTGCGTATGCAGGAACCTGTCGAAGACACGAACGCGAATACTACCTCTTCCCCGGCACCTGATGCCGCGTCAACGCCGCAGACGGCCGCCACGCCTGTGGAACCGGCGCAGCAGCCCGTCTATCAGCCTGTACAGCAACCGCCCGTTCAAGCAACTGTACAGCCTGCCCCTACGCCGTATGTGGACCCTCTGGTCCTCCAGCGGCTTGAAGAAGAACGCCGGGCGCTCGCGGAACGTAACGCGAAGCAGGAAGAGGCTATCCGCAGTCTGCTTGCTGAACAGGAGCAGATGCGTGCCAATCTGTCCAGCAAGGAAGTGGACGATGTGCTTAAGACCTTGCCGTTGGACGACCTACAGTCCATCGACAGGGAAGACGCCGAACGAATCGCAAAGGCTGTTCTGAGCGCTACGAAGACGAATCTCGTCGGACGGCTGGAGCAGGACCTCGAAGCGCAGCGCAGGCAGATTGCCGAGGAAGCGCAGCGCCGGGAATATGCGCTTTTGCAGCGCGATGTGGACGCGCGCAACAGGGAAATTACTCGGGTGCATCCCGACTTTTTCGAGTTGCAGAATACGCCTGCCTATCGCGAATTCATGAGCCAGCCGATTGCTCCTCATAGCAACATGACGCGAGATCAATTCGCAGCCGCCGAGTACAAGCGCGGGAACACTGCGTTTGTTATCGACCTGCTGACCCAATTGAAGCGGCAGACGGCTTCTCCCGAATCCGTCATGACTGTAGCTCCTATTCAGACTGCCAGCGGCGCGGCGGTCAATACCGAGGCGGACGCTCCCCAGTACACGCTCCGCGACTTGCTCGACCTGTTCCAGACCGGGCAGTTGACACATGACCAATACCGAGAACAAGTTGCGCGGCTCCGTGCCGCCGGACGCGCATAAGGAGTAAAACACATGGCAATTTTCCAGAGCGCGAGCGGTTTTAACGGGATGGAAGCGTCCCCGCTTGCTCGCGTCGAGTACAGCGACAAGATCATTTCCAAGGTTTATGAAGAGGACTGGCTGCCTCGCATCACCAACACCGAGCTCATCGCTCCTGTCATGGAATGTGCACAGAAAATCCAGATCATGCACGCTCCCGAAGTCGGCCCCATGCGCTCGTATCAGAAGAACCAGCAGCTTGTGCCGAATACCGTGGGCACTACGGCGCGTTGCCTGACCATCTGTAACGCCGCATATCAGGACATCAAGTTCGATATCACGGACGTCAAACAGGCGTGCGACCGTTGGCCGGCCTATGAGGAAAAACTCCTCGAATCCATGTATCAGTCCACGGTGACGACGTTGCGCCGTTTCGTTCTGGGCCGCATGATTGCGCAGGTATCTCCGAAGACTTCGCTGACCGGCGCAGGGCTGAACCATGACATCAACCTCGGCCAGCCCGGGGCTCCTGTGCATGTGACGCCGGAGAATCTTGTCATCCATCTCGGCAACCTTCAGCGTGCGCTTATCGAGCAGAACCGTTGGGACGACGGCGAGATGTTCATCATCGTGCCGCCCATCCTGCGCACCTATCTCGCCATGAGCCCGTATTCCAATGCCGACTGGTCGTGCAAATGCGGCAGTATCATTTCCGGTATGTGGGACCATGACCTCTTCGGCTTTACGCCTATCGAGTCCATCCATGTACCGGTACGTATGGACGCTTCCGGCGCTCTGAGCTTCTACATTCTTGCGGGCAGCAAGAAGGCCACGGCCTACGCTTCCAACATCATCGAATCCCGTCTCGTTACGACTGACCCCAACACCTTCGGCGTGCGGTACCAGTACCTCCTCGTCTGGGGCGCGGAAGTCATCTACGATGACGCCATCGCGATGGCATACTGGACCTTCGACCCCCTGACCAACTAAGGAGAAACCACAATGGCTGAAATTTTCATGTTCCGGGGCGGCACTCCCGATTTTAAAGCGTATCATTGCGAGGGCGATTACGCTCGCTATATGGAGCCTGTCGACGGCCCTCGCATGGATGCCACGCCTCCGTTCAATTCCCATGCGTGCGGCGCTTTCGGGCAGGGCTGGCTGAACCTGCATTACCCCCTCGTGCCGAACCTTTTCGATACCGATGCCCACAAATTCATGCAGGACATGCTGAAGGAAGTGAAGGGCGTCGGGGATCTGCTGCTTACGAACTGGGTTCCGACCCGTTCCTATGTGGACTCCATCTATTTCGAAGTGACCAAGACCGACTCTCTGCTGGACGGTGTGTACATCACGCCTGTGGCCGTGCGCGGTGCGTGGGATTTCACCGAGAACAAGATGAAGTATACCGCGATTGCCGAGCACTCCGCCGAGCTTCAGGCCGCAGGCATTACGCAGTTCCCGCTTGGCACCCCGAAAGAAAGTGATGTCATCTACGGCATGGCCAAGCTGAACTCCGACTTCACCAAGCTTCCGCCCACTTTCGGCCACAACATTGCCAAGCGCGATGCGAATACCGAGCAGCCCACGGGTCCCTACGACTCGGCTTTCGGTACCGTATTCCTTGCGTACAAGATTACCGCCGGGTCGACCGAAGCCATCAAGAACATCTGGAAGTCGAACATCGAAGTCTACATGTCCGCCAAGCTTGTGGCGTTTGACGGCTCTTCGCAGATCGGCTAAAGGAGGCGTATTATGGCAACGACTATCACGGGTCCCGTATCCAAGAATGCCGGGCCTCCGAGTCAGAAGTTCCCCATCAAGGAAAAGCTGTCTTTCCCTTCCGGACCCACCACACCGGCGAGCAACGGGTCCAACGCGCTGCGCGGCGCGATTATGCGGATGAAGGTTAATCCTTCCGGCGGCCCCACATCCAACATTGAAGGGGTGCTGACGAAGGCCCCCAAGAAGAAGTAAGCAAACCAAAGGAGCGTTGGTATGAGCAATTCCCCGGAACGTGTTTTCGATTTCGACGATGCGGAACATCGGAATCAGTATCTTCGGTCTCTCGGGGCCGAGAATATCCTGCCGCCGTTGCCTCGGTCGAAGTATGTGAAGATTAAGGCATCCGGTCGTATCCTGCCTTGGGACCAGCTGCTGGCGGAACAGCCCACGCTTGTGGAGTGCTGTGACGTGAACGGCAATACTGACCCTTCTGCATGGATGCCTGATGTCGAACCCGGGGAACTTTCGGACGAAGAGCAGCGGCTTCTCGTCCTGAAGGCGCAAGCACAACTTTTTGCCGACGCCGACAAGATGTCGGGCGGGTTCAACAGCGGCATTATGGATGAAGAGGTCAAACCTCAACCTGTGGAATATCAGGATGGGGCTGTCCCTCTTGCCGAGATTGCCAAGCTCAAGAACTCGCTCGACGCTTTAGCTGCCGCTTTGGAGTAGGTCATGGCCGTCATTGCCGATATCATCCGTGAAGTCTCTCTCGATCTGAACGATCAAGAACCGGGCCATGAGTATGTTCGATGGCCTTTCGTGCAGTTGCATTCGTATCTGCGCGAGGGGCTTATCGATGTTTCTTACCGGTTGAAGGACCTGTTCACATCGAGTGTCGTCATCGAAGTGGAATCGGGTGAGTATTGGCAGAAGGCGTGTACTTGCACCAAGGTGCTTCGTGTTGTTGGACTATCCACATCGCAAGGCCGCATCACGCGGCGTTTGCGGAGATATCTGGACACGGATGAATTCATATGGGTGGGGGCTCCCGAAGCCCCCTGCCCTGTGCAGCGGGGCAAGGATTATCTGCCGCATGGATATTCCATCAATGCGGAGGATCATTCGCGTTTCCGGCTTATCCCTCCGGTGCCGTATGGCGAGAAGCGGCATGTGGTTATAGAATGTTACCGGCAGCCAACAGGCAATGACAAGCATTCCAGTGTGCCGGACGAGATTGTTCCCATGTTGAAGCAATGGATGCTTTACCGCGCCATGATGGTGGATTCCGAGAACAATGCGGCCATCGTGTCCGTCGGCAAGCAGCATCAAGAAACGTACTTCCAGTTGCTCAAGCTCGCCCTTGCGGACCGGGAGGAAGAGGATAAGCAAAATGCTGATTTACGAACCCTACAAAAAGGTTCCTCTCAGTGATTTCGTGAACGAGCTCCGGTTTGAATTTCCTAATGTACCGGACGATATTTTTTTCCATCATATCAGAAAGACGGCGAACACGGCGGCCCGGCAGGGGTCCTTGATTCGCCGTTTTGCTTTACTGCATCCCGAATCTTGTGTGACGCGATACAGGCTCGAGTCTCCTGACGGGGAAGAAATATGCGCTATCCTTGGCATCTACGAAGAGGATTGTTGTCATGGCGTACGTGGCGTCACACGAAGCTATGTACCGCCGGAACAGGGATGCCTGCGTGCGTGCGGACGGAAGGTGGCGTGGTATGACGACGTAGAGGAAGTGTTGCACATTGACCCGGGGCATTGCGGCAGCCAGTTCCACATCGCACTTGCCGTAGCGCCAGACATGGCGGCATGTGAATTGCCGAAATCATTTTTCGACAGGCATTTTGAATTGTTGCTAACAGGTGCGAAATCCGGCATAATGCTCATGTCCGGCAGGCCGTGGTCGAATCTTCGTCTCGGTGCCGAGTATTATCAGACGTTTAAGCATATGCTCCGCGATGCCGCAGTCTCGGTGGCCAAGCACAAGATGCAAGGCGCAATCAAGATGAATTTCGGGAAGGGATTATGAGTGACGATGCCTATTGTGTTCCTCGGCATGTACCTACATGTGACCAAGTAATCGAGGCCGAACAGACCAAAGCACCGTGCCCGACATGGCGTTTCTGCCTTCCGTGGGGCGGGTCGCTTGCGCAGAACTCTGGCGGGTGCGTAGAGTACACGTCTCCTCGTCTTGTAGATATTCCCGAAGACGGCATCTACGATAAGATTATTATCGCTGACGGCTGTATCGTCGGAGTCGAGAAGGCGGGTATTCCGGTTTACCAAGCGTCTCCGTGTGCGCCTGTGCCGACGGATTGTGAAGGTGGGGATGGCGGCGGGATTAATCCGTCTCCGATGGGCTGCAATATTCTCCGTGTAGACGCCAATGGGCGGCCTTATGTGTGTGTCAGCATACAGGGCGAGAATGGTATCGACGTGTCCGGTACCGGCACGCCGGAAGACCCTATTATTATCACGGGCAATGGTGGCGGCGGTGGCGGCGGTGGCGAGCGTGTGTACGTGCAGGCAGGCAATGACGGCATCAGTGTGACTGGTGACGGCCCTCGAGCCAATCCCTACCGTGTTTCGCATAAGGAATCGGCTGCGGGTATTCAGACGGCAATGGGGCTTTCCATTGATCGTTATGGCCACATCGTCGGGTACACGGATGACGGGAACAAGGGGCTTCAGGCTATTCTTCCCGGAGAAGGCATTAATGTCGAGAATGACCCACAGAAAGGCACAGCGACTGTGTCTCTGGCTCCTGTGCTAGGCATTACGCCGGGAGAACATCGGGTAGCCAACTGGGTCATTACAGTCGACGAGTACGGGCGTGTGACGTCCTTGCGCAAGGAATGGACCGTCACGCCCCATACATTCCGTGTGGACTGTGTAGATTATACAGTCAATCAGGATGGGCTTATCTCGAGTATTCGCGACCTTCCGGCGGACGAATGTTCATCTGGTGGCGGGTATACGGATTTGAAAGGCCATCTGGTCCGTTTCATTTCGGCCATAGACTGGAATGGCGGGGCATATAATGGCGCGACGGTGCACAAGGGTACGAGCGTGGTGTCGTTCACAGGCTTCAGTTCTGATGGTACTACTTTGGAAAAGGAGTATGATAACATAGAATTGGGTCCTACAGAAGCGGACCAGTTCCTAGGTAATGCCAATTACTATGACATCAACTTCACTATGGCGGAGTCTTCGGCTTTGTTCTTCCGTTTTTGGGGGTATAGTGGCTGGACTTCGACAGGAGGTGCAGAAAACCCGACCCCATTCCATACGTACACCCGATGGATTGCCGATTTGGATGGTGCACGTATTGTCGACAGCAAAGAAACGGTTCCGGGCACATGCGTCATGGTTCGGACCAGAGACGTTTATAGTGCCGGACAGCATACCTTACGTATCTATCCGCGCATACATTCTCCTCAGGCTGCGATAGTGGAAGAACCTCAACTTACTGTGCCTACAGGGATCGTCGAAATTATGACTACTGCCCTGCGAGGTTAGATTATGCGTGTAACCCTCAGTAATTTTTGCGGTATCATTCCACGCTATTCGCGGCATAATCTTGGTGCGCTCAATGCCGAGATTGCGCATGATGTGAAGCTCCGCAATGGGCGGCTGGAAGCGTGGCGCGAGAAGTGCGTGTTCGAAAACAGTCAGACCAACAGTGCGTTGAAGACAGCGGGGACCTTTCATATCTACGGCTGCTGTCCTGTATACTGGCCGTCGCCGTCGGTTGTGTCTGTTGCCGAATTCGCGCCCGACTGGGGGAGGTTCTATGTGACCGGGCGTAGCGCCGATGCGGAAGTCGCTGTCGTAAACCGGAAGTGTCAAGCGGTATATCAGCTCCTTGGTGTCCCGGCTCCGACGACGCCGCCGGTGGCGACAGCAGCCGAGGAGTGTGATCGCCGTACGGACGCGCGCGCTTATTATTATACCTACGTAAATCAGTGGGGAGAGGAATCCGCCCCCTCTCCAGCCAGTAATATTGTTGTGGTCAGGGACGGCGTGTCGGTACAGGTTTCCGGCATTGCGTTGCCGCCGGAAGGGTATGGCATCATCGCAGCCAATCTGTATCGCGCGGCGACCGGTTTTCGTCAGGATGACGTGAAGACTCAAAAGCCTTTGACTGATTTCCTGTACGTCACGACGATTGAATTTCCCACAACGTCATTCACAGATACCGTGAAGATGATTGGGCTCGGGCCTGTATGCGAAACGCAGAAAGTCCGTATGCCGCCGAAGGGGTTGCAGAATATCGTCGCTATCGGCGGAGTGAACAGACTGGCCGGGACAGTGAAGAACCGGGTCCACCTCTCGGAAAATCATCAGCCGTACAACTGGCCTGTGAAGTATGACCTGACGCTCGACCACACCATCATCCATATGGGTGCACTTGACCAGCGGCTTTACGTTACGACTGATGCCGTCCCATATGTCATCGATGTTTCCAGTTGCGAAGATGCAAAGTGCACTCCGGTTATCGACGTTGATACGCCTCTTCCGGATATCAGTTGTGGGCATTCAAGCTCTGCCGTGATGACGCCGCATGGCTATGTCTACGTCTCTCCGCTCGGAGTGACACTTATTGACTCTTCGGCAAAGTGGCATATTTTGACGAAGAAGTGGTTCAGCGAAGACGATTGGGCGCTCATCAGGCCGGAGACTGTCCGCATGGCGTATTGGGAAGGGTTCCTTTTCATTGTCTCGGATACTGTGACGTTTCTTCTCGACATCAATGGGGACCCCTACGGCGATATGAAGGGGGCCGAATTGACGACGCTGTCCGATACGCCTATCGATCTCAAGACCAGCAGCAACGGGACGCTTTTCATGCTGGAAGACCAGACGCTGTACGTGTGGAATTCCGGGGACGAATTGCGGCCGTACCAATGGTTGAGTCGGGAATTGACGGGCGAGCACCATCAGCCGGGCATGGCTGCGGCAACGCCGCAGAGCGGTGCGGCTTTGGGGAATTTGTGGACGCCCACTTCAGCCAAGGTGCGCACAAAGGAAACGGAGTTCACGTTGGTGTCGTCTGTCGGTACCGAGGTGTACCGGCGTATGGTTGTGGGCGAGCGACCTTTCCGTCTGCCCCGTGCGGGGCGTCATCCGTGGTGGCGAGTGCAGTTCAAAGGTATAGAGCCCGTCGAGTTTGCGGACCTCGGCACGTCCTTTTTCACAGTCAACGCAGGAGAGTAGTTGTGAAATATTTCAATTTATCGGAGTTCGCCTGCAAATGCGGGCATTGCGGAGGCGGGGAAGAGCACATGTCGCTGGAGTTGCTGGAGCGTCTCGACCATGCACGGGAAGTGGCCGGTATTCCTTTTGTTATTTCGTCTGGTTTCCGTTGTGAAGTACACAATCGGGAAGTCGGAGGCGTACCCGGGTCGGCGCATACAAAAGGGTTGGCGGTAGACATCCGCTGCAATACTTCGCAGAACCGCTGGAAGATTTTGAAAGGGCTCTTCGCTGCCGGGTTTGAACGTATTGAACTTGCGCCCACATGGATTCATGCCGACGTGGATATCACGAAGCCTCGTCCGTCTGCCTTTTATCCGTCATAGGAGGCCACCATGTCGTTCTGGAGTGCGGTGCCATTCATCGGCACGCTATTAGATAAGATCGGCAAGTTTCTGCCTGACAAGCAAAAGCTTTCCGAGGCGCAGGCCAAGATAAACGAACAGGAAATTGCAGGAGCCCCCGCTTCCCGCCTGCGGCTCTGGCGAAGCTTTCTCGGATGGATACTCGCCCTGTGCTTCGTATGGGAAGTCCCTGTACGATTGCTCATTACTACCTACTTTCCCGATGTCAAATTGCCGCCGCCCATGCTGGATGAAGTCTCGCGTCTTCTTTTCATTATGCTTGGATGGGGAGGATAACATGGACGAGGCAGCAAACAACGTATCGCGCCACGAACTTGAAATATCACAGACTGTCGCGCGGCTGGAAGTAAAATTTGATATGCTGAGCGCCCAGATAGATTCTGTGGTAAACTCTCGGCTGGTGCATCTTGAAGAGCGTATCACGAAAATGGAGCGACAGTCGCTCTATATGACCGGGTGGGTCGCTGGTGTCGCCTGTATGGTGTCGGCGCTAGTGACATGGTTCCAACGATACTTTTAAAGGAGTACATCATGCCGAAGCGAGCAGCCAAGAAAGGCAAGGCCCCGAATGATTTTCTGAAAAAGGGCAAGGATGAACAGCGGCCGCTGCCTTTCCAGAAGAAGGGCGATGACAAGAAAACCGGCAAAAAGAAATAGAGTCTGCCATGCCACTGCCCACACCAAAGAAGGGAGAGACAAGATAGGCGTTCGTCGAGCGCTTCATGAAGTCGAATGCGGCCAAGGAATTTCCCACACAAAAACAGCGGCTCGCGGTAGCCTATCAACAATACCGCGGCAAAAAGAAATAAGCGAACCCCCGACAATCACGAAACGGATTGTCGGGGGTTTGTTGATGGCGGGGGCCATCTAGGAAAGTGGAGATAGGGTGGGTAAGAAAAATATAGTGCAGATGTGAATCGGTGTCAAATGGAAACCCTCCTCTTCCTTGACGGTCGAGGAGGGCTTGTGCTAGATAAAGGTTACTACACCAACTGATCTAGCGGGAGCGATGGTCCATGTTGCATTCAGCAATTTCAACCATACAGGAGTTCTTATGTCTAATTTTCTCCCAGTTGTCAAGCTCGAATTCATCAACGACAAGCAGGTTCCGGCGGTCACTTCGCAGCAGTTGGCCGAGGCATTTGGTAAACAACATGCCCATGTTATGCGAGATATTCGCGAGACTACTGCTAAATGTTCGAAATTGTTTAGCGCATCCAATTTTGGATTGGCTGAATATCTCGATGAACAGGGTAAATCCCGGCCAATGTACTTCATGACCAAAGACGGCTTCACGATGGTAGCTATGGCGTACACGACGCCCGAGGCCGTGCGGTTTAAGGAAGCCTACATTGCCGAGTTCAACCGGATGGAAGAAACGCTTCGTCAGACTGCTTCGCAGCAACTTTTCGACATCACCGGTATGACGGTCGCCATCTTCAATGCGGCAGGTATCGTCGGTAATCAGCAAGCGCTTGCGCTCGATAAGATCGTGCGAAAGAAGACCGGCGATTCTCCGCTTGAGCTTGCCGAGGTTCAACTTGAAGCGCCAACCAAGCGGCAGCTTCTCACGCCCACACAGCTTGGTGAGAAGTGCGACGGTATATCGGGGCAGCAGATGAACGACCTTCTCGCCAATATAGGCTTTCAGACGAAGGCTCCGAACGGTGGTTGGGAGCCTACTGAGAAAGGAATGCCTTACGCCGTAATGCTGGATGTGAACAAACGCCACTCAGATGGGACTCCTATTCGTCAGTTGAAATGGGATTCAAGCATCCTCGAAGCCTTGCGCAAATATCTTGGCGATGATACGAATGAATGACCCAAGAAGGAGGAATACACCATGATGCATTTTAAGAAGCGCAAGGGCTGCGGCAAGTAGCCCGGCCATACCCCGCCGCATGGCGGGGTTTTGTTTATGTACTTGCCATCCTTTGCGTGTTTCGATATGTTGCAGAGAAATAAAGGAGCGAGTTCATGGGCAAATGGACGATCGACATCTTGGAGCCCGACGACGACATCAATATCGCCGTCGACAATCTCGGAAACGAAATCGGCAAACTCTATGCCGAATCATGGCGAGAAGATAAAGAGCCGCACTATAAAAAGCCATTCAGCCTGAACGTCGCGGCGTTTGCGCAGATGTGGTATGCGAAGACGCTAAAGATTTTCATCGCCTACGACGAACGCCACGAACCCGTCGGCTACCTGATTGGTATGGTTTTCCGTCCGCTGCCTTACGAGGCGTCCGTCTTCAAGGTTGAAGACTGGTACACCCGGGGAGATACTCGGCTTGAGGAAGCGCTTTTCGCTCATGCGGCCCAAGCCATCCGCTATATCGGATGCGACGAGCTTTGGGTGGCCGACGATGCCGGGGACCGGATTCCGCCCGTGCCGGTCGCATGGGTCGAAGAAAACAAATTCACTCTGCGTCGTTACAAGAAGAAGTAAGCTATGGTCTACGCCAGTGATACCGAATGCAATGCAGAACACGGGTCGAACGACCAAGAACATTCAATCTTTGCCGACCTCATTACGGTAGCAGCTGTCGCCGCAGCCGCCTACAATACGAAGAAAGCCATCGACATAGCCGAAGCCGAATGGAAGATGGCAAAAAAGTATTGGAAGATTGCAAAGAACTGGCTTGACTATTACAACGATTTTTACGCTCCGGTAGAAGACCAAGAACTTGAAGAAGCGATGGCTCTGACGGAGCCGGAACCCGAATATGAAGCGGCCAGAGGCCGGGCGCGAATCATTGCCATGATGCAGTTTCGCGGTGCCGTAGACCGGGCGGTACGCTGTACGTCTCGATACTGTACAGGTTTGCGCAACGATATGGTGGCGGAACTCGTCGCGGCAAATGCAAGCGCCGTGGCCTTGGCTGACGGGCTTGGCTATCGGAATGAGCGGGCGTATATCGAAGCCAGAGACGACGAACGGTTCCAGCGGCAGTTCGCCACTGCAAAACGGGGGCGGAACATGATTGCCGACAATGTTTCGCTTGCGAAGGCCACGGCGGGCATTTACGGAGACTTGTGGGACCAGACATGGAAGGGGCTTGAAGGGGCCGGGACTTATCTTGGGTACATGCAGAACCGCAACCCTACCGCCTATCCGACCACATACGTCCAGCAGCGGGAGCAGGCGTACGCCAAGGCGCACGGCCAGATGAACATGAATTCCACGCCCCCGAATTCCGGACCCCAGATGCCGATTGGAGGAGCTGACTGATGGCTCAATGCACTTGTGCCGATCCGACTGCCGTAGCCAATGCCATCAAGCAGCACGCCAGCAAGACCGAAGACGTCAACAAGACGCTCTATGGTTCCGGTCATGGCGGCAAAGACGGCGTTATCGACAGTATTCGTTTCTGCCATTGGGCCGCTCCCGAGTGGGGGGCCAAGGGCGAGAGTGCGTGGAACAAGCTTTTCACGGCGGCGCAACTGGCCGTTGCCATTGCGAACGCGCTTGCACAGCAGGAGATTGCCGACAAGAAGCAGGACCTTGCCGAGTCCTATTACCAGATGGCCGAGGACAAGTGGAACCGCTTCAAGAACAAATACATGCCGCTTGAGAAGAAGCTGCTGAACGAAGTTTCCACCGAGCCCGTCAAGACGCTTGATTGTGCTGACGACAGGCGTCGGGCCGAAGCAAGCGTGAATCCCGCCTATACGCAGATGCAGAATTATCTGAGGCAGCTCAGGCAGAAGTTGCAGCTTTGCCCGGACGATACGCTTGTCCCCTATCTGGAGACGAAGCAGGTGGTATCGCTTGTTGATACGGTCAATTACAATATGCAGGACGACCAGTGGTTCGTCGACTACAGTAACGACAAGCGTTGGAACCGCCGCAGCAATATCCTGAACCTTGGCCGCAATCTGACCTCCGAGGCGTTGAAGTACGGCGACGTGGCGCGTAATCTGTACAATCAGGTGGGGCAGCAAATCGATCAAGCGGCGAACAGCCTCATGTCCACCCTCGGTTACTATGGGGCTCGTAACGACACGTTTTACCCGACGACGTTCCTCGGCTCGAGCGGGCGCAATGATGGGGGCTTCATCGTCTCCGCGTCGCCGGGATTCAGTGGAGCGACCGGGGCGCTCGACGCGACAGGAGCATAACGTATGGCCTTTAATTTTTTTGGCGCATTAGGTGCGTTCAGCCGTGCCCTGCCGGGTTATGTACAGGGCGAGCGGATGGCGGTGCAGGACAACTGGAATGACCTGAACCAGTACAACAAGGTGCAGTCCGGCCAGATTCAGAACGCATGGGACGAAGCCGTATTCAACCCTCGCCTCACACGAGAGTACGACCAAGCAGCGATGTCGAATATTGGTGTCGCGGACAGCACGCAGAACTACTTTCTGAATTCCCTCAATCGAGGCCGTGCCTATCGTCAGTCGTACCGTGACGCGGGATGGGACGATGTACTTGGTGACATGAACAACATGGCGCGTCTGGGCTCGGCATACCGTACGAGCGAGCGCGCCCTTTTCCCGCAGGATTACGGATTTGGCGGTGCCGACATGGGGTCGCTCGCGCAGCTTTCTCGGCTTTACGGCGCGCAGAACCAGAATCCGTACCAGTCCACAATGAACATCCCAAGCGTGATGTACTAGGAGAAACCCATGCCAAGATACGTCATCCCCACACAGTCCGGGGGGTATATCGGCGTCGATGGTCCCGTGCCGTACGACGATACGCAGGCGAGATTCGACGCGCTGGCCGACAGTATTGCCGCACAGAGCCGCCGCCCGGTACCCATGACTATCCAGAATATGCCCGTGCCGCGCGCCAACGCACCTATGGGTCCCAACGCCGGGCCGCAGATGCCCGTGCGACTCCCTGTGGCTATTCAGAATCAGCCGCCGTCGCTCATGCGCGAAGCGCGCCCCGGCATTCAGAATTACTGGAACGCGCCCGGAGCCTACGAAGCCCAAGAACGCTACGGCATTCCGCCCGTGCTTATGCAGCGGTCGCCCTATGCTACGGCCGGTTATATGGCGGGGCCTGACGGATCGGTGAATCCGCTTGTGGGATACCCGTCCATCTACCCGCATGTTCTGAACGGTACACCGCAGAATTATGCGGCACCTGCGATGGCCAACGCATGGAGCGTTCTCGGGCCGTGGCTGGCTCCTCCGGCGCAGAACGGCATGGCGCAGGAACTTTTGCGTGCCATGACGCAGCGGACTCCCCGCCGCGCGGCGGGCGGAACCGGCGGAGGCGGCACGCAAAGAACGACCCCCGCACAGAAAACGGCGGCTCCTCAACAGCAGCCGGATACGCCGAATCCCCCTATGGGTCCCAACGCCGGGCCACAGCGTCCGCCCGTGACAGCTCCAGCTGAAGTGAGAGGGGTGTATAACCCGACACCCATCAATACGCCGCAGTACACTCAGGGCGAGGTATTTGAAGCGGCCATCAATCAGGCCGCGCCCGACAGCATTATCCGCGACCTCGGCCAGTTTGATTACGATGATTATTTTGTCGTGCCGGGTGGAGATGCTTCCGTGGGCGACACGGGCACCTACGCCGACCCCTACGCCCCCGGTGCTGAATCGCGTGAATGGTATCTTCTGCATGGCGGAAATCCTGACAATGTGGGCAGGCTCGGTATGAGTCCGTTGGCGCAGGAGGTCATCGAATATACTCCGCCCCCGGCGGCCACGGCACCGGAAGTTCGTGGGACATACAACCCGACTCCGCAGTTGTATGGGGAGCTCGGCAATGCCGCACGCAGCGCATTGACGAACGAGTACCGTGGTGCATACAATCCCGAGGTGCGTGGTCCGGTGCATCCGAGCATCCTTTCTTCGAGGTAAGCTATGGCCAATGACCTGATGGAAATGATTCAGGCGGCGGAAGCTTCTTCCGGTCCGGACCCTGAAATCGCAATGGATACGGAGTTCCAGCAGCAGCAATACCTTATCGAGAGCGCACTGCGTGCGCTTGGCGAGATGCAGCGGCCGCAGCCGGGGAACGCGAACACTATCTTCGATGAGCAGTTCCGCACGCTCATTGACCTCGTACCGATGGAGTAACATATGGCTTTGCCAAATCCGGGCGGGCTGTCCGGCGCGATCAAACTCTTGCCGGACTTCACGCAGCAACAGAACCAGTCGCTGGCCGACGTGACCAAGGTCGTGCTGGCACAGGACCAGCAGGCGTTGAACGAAGCCAAGTTTGGATTGCAACAGGCGAAGCTCGCAGCCGGAGGCGGCACCGGTGGTCCGCGTGCAGGCGGCAAAGGTGGGGCATGGACGGCGGTAGCGGACCCTGCATCCCCCGAAGGTTATCGGTTCGTCTGGGTCCCCGGTTCGACGGAGAAGGAACGTTCCCGCAATCAGGGTGTCATGGAATCCGCCGCCTACAGTTCGCTTTTGCAGAACGACAGGGACGTGCGGGAAAAGCTTGCCGGGCTGTCGGGCAAATCCATCGACTATCAGGCTAAAGTTCTTGACGATATCCGCAAGAACGATATCCCGCGACTCGTCGGCACCGATGACCAGAAGGCACTGAAAGCCATCGAAGAAAGCCTGAGGCCCTATACGCAGCGAGTAAAGGAAGGCCGCAAGGCCATCGATTCTACAGGCTTTTGGGAAACTGTGTGGGATGCCGCGCGCATGGGCGGCAACAAGCTCGTTACCGGCATCTCACAGATGGGCGAAGACGCCGAAACGAAGCGCAAGCTCAATGCCGAGCTTCAGGCGGACCTTGAAAACATCCGGCGCGAGAACCCCTACCTGCAAGAACAGATGCTCCGAGAGCAGGAAGGGCAGGGATTCTGGCAGCGTTCGGACGGTATCGGCGGGCTCGTGACCAACGCGGGCGTCGAACTTGCCAGTGACCCGACGGCTCCGGTGGCGATGGGGGCTGCGGCGGCTGCCTCGGCACTTACCGGCGGCGCGGCCATTCCTGCCATCGCTGCGGGGCTGGCCGGCGCTGGCGTTGGTGCGGGAGTAGAGGGGAGCGAATATGTTTCCCGTGTTGAGCAGGACCCGAATCTCTCCGAAGAAGAAAAGGCGCGTGCCATCGAGGAAGGCTTTGCGGGTGCGGCTACAACCGGTGCGGCTTTCGGCGGCCTGACCATTCCGGTCGGTCGTATCGCCGGTGCAGCAGCCCGCCCCTTCTTGCGTGGCGGGGCAAAGGCGGCGGCGAAAACTGCCGAGGATGCCGTGGTCGATGCGGCCTTGCGCCGCTCGCAGGAAGGGCTTGCCAAGCGGCTTGCAAAGTCAATTGGCGAATCCGCAGCAGAAGCTTCCATCATCAACGTAGGCGACGTGGTGGCGCAGAACGCTCTATACAATTCGGTCACGGGGCAGGACAATGCCGTGACCGAGGGGGTGCCGGAAGCGCTCGCCGCTTCTATTGCCGCAGGCGTACCATTCGGCATTTTGGGTGCGCGTCGTCGCCGCACTGCGTCGTCGCCTGCCAAAGATACGACAGAAGGGCGAAGCGACGCACCTCGTGCGACAGCTGACAGGACTTCGGCAGCTTCCGGTCCCGAAGGAGGGATTTCGACACCGCAGACACCCGGGCTTGACCTCGTCATGGATGGAACGGAATCGTTTCTTATGCCGGATGGAAGCGTCAACCGGTTCTCGTATCCGGGCCAATTGTATAATGCCGTGGCGACGGCGGTAGACGGCGGGGTCAAATTCGACGCCGACAACATCGTATCTACCTTTCTTGAACGTACCGGCAACAACCGCGCGCTGCTGAAAGACTGGATCGACCGCGCACACCAGCAAAATCCGAAGATCTTCGACGAAAAGCGTGTAGGCGAACTCTTTGATGCCGCCATGCGGCAGGATACGCAGCGTCAGGTCTTCCGGCCTGATGAACGCCCAACGACGGAATTTGACACGGACAAGCTTGTCAGCTTCCTCAGAAAGCATCCGGGGGAACCCGCGCTGTACAAACAGCTGCTCACGGATGTCGTGGGGAATGGCGTTTCGCCGGAGAAGCTTCGTGACGCACTTTCCAATGCGAAACTCAAGAGAGCCACGAAGGTTGAATCGGTCGGCATTCTGGATGAAATCATTGAAGCGAGACAGCAGGAGCTGAGCAATGGCAGACAAGGCGGCGACGGACAGGGCGGCAATGGCGCGCCAGCTCCCCGGTTGGACGCAAATGGAGAAGGACGAGCAAGAGCAGCTTATCTTCCAGATAATCAAGGCAATCGCGGAATGGAAGCCAATACCCGAAGTGTTGCTCAAACCCCTGCCGACGCAGGCGCTCCAGTCACTCCTCGAAATGGTGGAACAGTTGAAAGCGGAGGGCTTGGCGGGGCCGCGCAACAGAACATCGGACCGAGTCAAGCGCCTGATGCAGATGCTCCACAAGCGCGGCTTGATACCGGAACGGGAACCGACGGCGGACCAAGTCCTGCAACAGCAGGAACCCGAGTTCAGGAACCGGGTGCTGGCGCAGGAGTCTTTGGCGGTCAGAGAAGCGGAAGCGAACGCGGCACTGGAGGCACAGGCGGCACTGGCAGGAATGAACAGGTAAGCCCCCGTGCATCCGAACTGGCGGACATGGCGGTCACTCTGACGCGGATCAAGAACGCCGTCGATATGGACGCCGCGAATGGAGTGAACGGCTTCAATGCAAGTACATGGCCTGCGATAAAGAAGCTCATCCAGAAAGGCGTGCCCTCCGGTACGGAATGGGATGCGTTTGCCAAAGTCCATCCCGAACTGGCGAACCTTAGAGGGTCTTTCGAACGAATGCACAACGACTATCTGGATGCAAGAGCGCTTGGTGTCGATGCGGTGCTTGATGCGGTTCCCGAAGCCGAAAAGAATACTCGTGAAACGATTGAATCGGTCTACAACAACATATGGTGCGTGACGCGATGAACGGATGCCCGGATGATTTTTCCGTCTACAAGGCGGGGCAGGGGCCGCATGGCAACGGCGGTATCTTCGAGGACGGACGCCCCATCCGCAATATGAATGACGAGATCATCGACTTGCGGGATGGAGTGCAGCGCGATGCGGCACAGCGTGCCGGTATCTTCACACGGCTGCGCAATCTCATTGCGCCCGGGACGGGGCGGCCCACGAGCCTTACAGCTCCGGGCAACGACGTGAACCGCACGGACGCCTCGCAGCTTATGCGCGCCGCACGGCAGGTGGCGAAGCTCACGAACAATGCGATGCTTTCGAGGGAGAAGCTCGCAAACGACTGGGAAAACGCCTATGCCTATGTGAACGGCTCTTCGGTCGCAGAAACAAGCAAGTGGTTCGACTTCGTCAATTCCACATTCAAACGGCTCGTCAATGACCGTGCGGATTTCCACAAGTTCGTGGCCTACAATTTTGCCGACCCCGGTAAGTCGGTCATGAACAACCGTATTGTGAAGGAATTCGAGCTGATGCCTACGAAGATCCGTGGGCAATTCCAGATTTACGACCGCCAGCGGCAGGACCTTTTGTTGTCCGTACGTCCTATTGCCGAACGCTTGGGGATGGACGCCGAACAACTGGCGGCGACAATGGGGCACTACGCCACCGCCCGGCACATGGGCGAACGCAACACGCTGCTTCTGAATCGATGGGAAGCGGAACTCACCGCAGCACAGCTTGAAAACGACCCTGTGAAAGTAGCGGATATATCTACAAAAATTCGTGACCTCAGACAGCACATCAATTCCGTCGACCCGCCGGAACATGTCTTTCACGGCGGCATGACGAACGGGCAGGCGCGTATGGTCATGGACCATGTGCTCTCCCTCGGCGTCACGCGCGAAGAAGCGGAAGCGTTCAGCGACCGGCTGAGCTCTATTGCCGTGCAGATTACAAATGACCGCGCATCGTGGGGGACTGTGACGCCGGAACAGGCACGAGCTTTCCCTGCGTTCCAGACCTATGTGCCGGTCCTCTCCCGCGCCAATAACCTCGTCGGTGCCGTCAACGACCTTACCGGGTACAACCCGGGCAGATATGAAGCCATTCAGGGCAGGCAGGGTTCGCCAGACAGCGCGTACTATACGGTCTTTCAGTACGCACGCCGGGCGGCAAACGAGTTCGGTATGCGCGACTTCGGTATGATGCTGGCATCGATGGAACGGGTAGCGTCGGAGCGTAACCGTGATACGGGGCTCAGGTGGGAAAACTACAGCCAGTTGACGGCCAAGGCCAACAGCCCCGATGCGGCTTACCGCAATTACTATTCGAACCTCCTCTCCCGCGCCATCGTAGTCGACGTCCCGGTCCATGACTGGAACGGCAACTTCTCCCATATGCAGCGCAGAGCCTATTACATCGACGAGAACTGGACGGATGCACGTACCGGAATGACAGGCATTGCCGTCTCCCGTGCCTTGCAGAATACAAGCAAGGCGGCGACGGGCCTTGAACGGGCAGTGTCGGGGCTTGCCAAGGTGACGAGCGTCTACAGTCAGGCGTTCACACGTTTTACGCCAGCATTCGCCGTAGTGAACACTTTCCGCGACGTAGCCGAGCGCGGCATCCATATGCTTACACGTGAATATTACGACGGGAACGGCAACCGCATCCCGGGCTGGCGGCTGACCGGGTCGTTCCTCGTAAATGCTCCTGCTTCGGGAGTCGAGCTGCATCGGGCTCTCTCGGGGACACTCGACCCGAACAGCATGGGCGCACAGTACTGGCGTGAATACGAGCAATATGGCCTGTACCAGAAATATATGGCACAGCTCAATACCGAGCGGCTGTCCCTCGAAGATATGATGGGCGGCAAGCAGTCGGTCGCGCAGCAAAAGAAAGGCATTGCGGCGCTCATCAACAAGCCTGAATACGCCGGGCTCAAACAGGCGCTTGATGGTGTGCAGGGCAACGGCAAGTGGGTATTGGAAACGCTGGACGGCTGGAATGACTATTTCAATAACCTTGCGAGTTTCAATCAGTTCGTCACCCTGCGCAAGGCCGGTGTCGATCCCAGACAGGCGGCGCACGGCACACTCGAGCTTATGAACCTTTACCAGACGGGCGAGTGGACACCAATCCTGCGTGTACTTTTTCCCTTCGTGAAACCCACGGTGCAGGGCGGCATGGCCATGATGCGTACTCTCGGCATCACGGGTGATGTGAAGGACCTGCGCAGCCGCGGCCCCCGCGCAGCAGCGACCATCCTCGGCGGTTATGCTGCGGTTACGGCGCTCTTGCCGCTCCTTAAGGAGTCGATGGGTTACGATGAAGATACGGGCATGAGCCGTTTCGACCAGATGTCCCTGTCGGAATTGCAACGGGCGCTCCCCATTGGAGACGGCAAGGGTGGGTATGCGAAGATTCCTTTTGGCTTCGGCATCCAGCAGCTCATCATAACGCTGGCCGTTGGCCATGACCGTGTGGAACGCGGCCTCATGGCCCCCGAGCATTTCGCAGGCGAACTGCTTTTCACGCTCTTCGACAACACCTCGCCTACGGGGAAGCCGAATTTCGACATGGCGAAAGATCCTACAGCTTGGATTATGCAGGCCATTTCCCCAAGCATCCTGTCCGGCCTCGTGCAGACGGCTACCAATCGGAATTATTGGGGCGGCAAGGTGACGTGGGCCACCAATGAAGAAACGAAGTCGATGGCCGTACAAGGCAAGATGTCTACGCCGAAGTTCTACCACGATGTGGCGAAGGAGCTGCTGAAGACGACCGGGTACGACCTTGCGCCCGAGCAACTGAAGACGCTTGCAGACGGCCTGCTCGTCGGCCCTCTGAGGCTCCTGCGTTCACTGTATATCGAACCGGCCGGAGAAACGAGAAAGGGACATCAGGAAGGCAGTGCGCGCGAAACGCTCGGACCTGTGCTCGAAGCATTCGGCGGCACCATGTTCTACGGAGAAAAACACGCCACCAATCAAGCCATGTACTACAATGCGCTCGAAGAATTTGAAGGCCGTATCCGCAGGGAAGCTGTAGATGTCGCCATCCCTGCGGCAATCAGCAGAGATGCGACGGCGAAGGAAGCTTACCTGACCGAGAAGCTGTCGGCTGCCGGATGGGACGAGGCGGATATCGATGATTACCTTCTCCTGCGGGCGGCGAAGTCTGCGTTGCGCAGCAAGAGCCAGTCGTTTTCCAAAGACATGCGCAACACATGGCTGTCGGCTGCGGACACGTCGGAACTTCGGGAACAGTTCGAAGCGCTTGCGGAACAGGAAGGAGAAGTGTATGCTTCCGTCCTGAACAATCTCAACTACTACAATGATGCGCGGAGCCGCAGATGATTCTCCCTCTTGCCAAAGACGCTACCCGGCTGGCTGTCCGCATCCGCTCCTACGGCGGCGGGCAGGTGTCTGACTGGAAACATCTGCAACTTTGCATCATCCCCGGGCAAATTGACGCCTCCCCCTGTTGCGGTCCGGAAGCGTCGCCGTGGTACTTCCACGGATGCTGGCCCGGCGTGCGGACGGATGTCGACCTCAATGATGTGCCGATGGGCGACATCCCCGTCGTGGTCAGCGATGCCTTTGAACTTGACGACGAAGGACGTGTCGTCTTTTTGCTCGGGCCGTTCTTCCCCATGCTGCGCCCCGGACGTCACACAGGCATTGTGCGGTTCATGCCGCATAATCTCACCCCTGTGTTTCTTGACGTACACGGTATTCCGCGCAAGCCGCCGAAAGCCGCCCCGATTCTTCCGGACGGCTACGATATCGGCATGGAGTGCGGCGGGAATCCTCCGGCCCCGCCGCCTCCCCCTTGCCGCCCGCCTGAAATCTGCGTATTGGCGCGGTTCGATATCGACATTACTCCGGCTTGCGGAGAACACTTCATCGACGAGGCGGCCGTGGATTTTGCGCTCGACCTCTGTGGAGAATAATTATGGGTATTCACGACAACCATTGCGGCTGCGGGCATCCGCCTTTTCCTTACCATCATTGCGGCATTCCTCTGCCTCCCGACCCATTCGAGGGCGCGGTGCTGGCCTATACCGAAAACTCCCCTACCCGGCTTATGTGGGACACACCCGTGCGTGGAGAGCAGGGAGAGAAGGGACAGACCGGTGCGACGGGCGCACAGGGTCCCAAGGGCGATACGGGTTCTCAGGGACAGATGGGACCGGCCGGCCCCCGTGGGCCGCAGGGAGAAAAGGGCGACACGGGCGAACGCGGACCCAAGGGCGACACCGGCGATACCGGGCCTCGCGGCGTCCCCGGCGTGCAGGGCGTAGCCGGGCCTCAGGGGGACGTCGGCCCTGCCGGTCCCGCTGGTCCTGCCGGTCCCCGCGGTGTCGCCGGGCCGATGGGACCGCAGGGTGTCGAGGGTCCGATGGGGCCGCAGGGACCCAAGGGCGACACGGGTGAACGCGGGCTGCGCGGGGCAACCGGTGCACCCGGAGAAAAAGGCGAGAAAGGCGGCAAGGGCGAGAAAGGTGATACCGGCCCAATGGGTCCTGCCGGGCCAAAGGGCGACACCGGTATGCAAGGCCCCGCCGGACCGATGGGACCGCAAGGCATCCCCGGTACAGACCATTCGGCGGAGATTGCCGAGCTTGAGTCCGCAGTCGAGAGGCTGCAATCAGTCGTAGGCGACCTGCTGGTTCGTGTTGTAGTGCTGGAGGGCAAGCTGTCATGAGCTACAAAAACGAGATTTTCACGGCACGACTCGACGAAGTCATGCAGAAAGACGACCGCGCACTTCCTCTCCTGCCGGGCGCACTGAATGATTTGAAGGCGCTCCTGTCGGATGACGGAGACTACACCTTTGCGAGCATCCGCAGCGACGCCAAGTATGAGGCGGTAAAAATCATGAACGTCGACGGCCTGCTTGTTGTTGACCGTGGCATCGAAGGCACCGAGCCCCTTCGACATCCGTACGGGTCCTGCATTACATTGGTGCAGCCCGCACTCATTGCAGCCGTCAAGGATCTCATCTGTTCCTATGACTGCTGTTCCGACAAACCATGCGAATGCCGCCTGGCCGCCGTAGCAAGCGTTGCCATGCCTGACGTAGAGAGCGGCCAGTACTGGCATGGCTCCGTAGGATTCACCGGTGACCAGCCCATGACGATTGCCATAGATATCGGGGACAATGACTGGATTACGGCCCGACAGGACACGAACCTCGTGTACTTCGAGGGCCTCGCGCCCAGTATGATACCTGTGGCTGCCGACACCTATGAGAACGTCATGCCGCTTCGTGTCTCTGTGAGCGTCGCAGCTACAAACTGCAACGGGCATGTCGCGCTCGTGCAACCCACTTTTTACATCTACCCGCCGAAGTATAAGAAGGCCGAGTAGATTCAGGAATCGGGTCTGGTGCCGCACCGCGCACAGCGGCATACGGCCTGACTCCCGCATCGGGTCCGCTCCCCCGATGCGGGAGTTTTTTCATTGTGCCAAACCCTTAATACAAGAACTCCCCGAACCTTGACAGTTCAGGGAGTTCTTTGCTAGAAAAGATGGTGTCAAGCGTCTTCATCTAGCGGAGGTGGAGAGCCTCTGGCGTTTAGAAACTCAGCAAAAAGAAACTATCAATGAGTAGCACAGATGTCAAGATTTTTGAGAAAGAAGAATTCGGTTCCGTGCGCGTGGTCATGCAGGGAGATGATCCGTGGTTCGTGGCTTCAGATGTAGCAAAGTCTCTCGGCTACGACAATCCAGCTAATGCTATTAACACTCACTTTGACATCCTCCCCCGCCTGAAGTCGGGGGATTCCTATCGGTAGCGGTTCTAACGAGCCGCGCCATAGGCGGGTTCCTGATTCAACACGGGTGCTTGAGCCCTTCCCGCTCCACAGGCTGACACGGCCTGCCCGGCCGCCAGAATGTTCAACGCCGCGTTGTGATCGGCGTTGCATTCAAATCCGCAGGCGGTACACTTGAATTTTGCCTGGGATAGTCTGTTACTCTTGTCCACACAGCCGCAATGGCTGCATGTCTGACTGGTATACTGAGGTGGAACAAGCAACAAAGTTCCGCCAAGCCATGCCAGCTTGTAGGCAAGTTGCCGCCTGAACTCAAACCAGCCCTGATCCAGTATGGACTTGTTCAATCCCGCTTTTACACGCACATTTTTCCCCGGATGGTCAAGCGTACCGGAGGCCGAACGCGACATATTCCGCACCTTCAAATCTTCAATCACAACAAGAGCGTGGTTTTTGCTGATTATCGTGGTTGTCTTGTGCAGAAAATCGTTGCGTACATTGGCTATTTTACGGTGCAGACGCTGGATTCTGGCTTTGAGTTTCCGCCAGTTGGCAGAAAACTTCACACGTTTTGCCGCCTTGCGTTGCAAGGCTGCCAGCTTCTTTTCATGCTTTCGGAAACTGTGCAATGGTCTGAGGGAAGAACCATCGGAGAGTGTTGCAAAACGGGCAATACCCATATCTATATCGACAGCGGTTTGCAAAGGATGTACAGGCTCAGGAACTTCACGTTCCGTCTGGATGGAAACATACCATTTTCCAGCAGACAGTGAGACTGTCACCTGTTTGGGTACTCCTTCCGTTGCGCGACTTTTCCGGTATCGCATCCATCCTATTTTAGGAAGAAATATGCGACTGTTTCCCTCGTCCAGCCTGAAACCCTGCGGATAGCGAAAGGCATCATGGACCCCCTTCTTCTTGAAACGCGGAAAATCCGCACGCTTCGCAAAAAATTCTTATAGGCTCTGTCGAGGTCTTTCAGTGTTTGCTGCAATATCTGGGAATGGGCTTCGGCTAAAAAAGAGGTATCCTCCTCTTTTTTCCAGTCCCTCAACTTTCCAGCAAGGGCATAGTAGCCGAGACGTTTTTTATCCGCTTCATAGGTCTCTTTTTCCAGTGCAAGAGCCTTGTTCCAAAGGAAACGGCAACATCCGGCAAAACGCCGCATGAGGTTTTCCTGCTCGGCTTTTGGTCGAAGCTGAAACTTGTAGGCTTGCAATCTTTCCATAGTCAAATTATAGTTGCCCTATGGAAAAAGTCAACAGCATACGTACTGGAAGACACTGTGTTTTTCTTCTTCATGTCCATTTGGTCTTTGTCACAAAGTATCGCCGTGGCGTCTTTACAAAGGCCATCCTTGACGATCTTAAGGAAATATTTGCCAGTGTCTGCCATGATTTTGAAGCGGAGCTTGTGGAGTTTGACGGAGAAGACGACCATGTTCATCTGCTTGTCACATATCCGCCCAAAATTGCCATTTCGGCTTTGGTCAACAGCCTGAAAGGCGTATCCAGCAGATTGATCCGCAAGAAGAGGTACCCTTCAATTCAGAAAAAGCTTTGGGGAGGCTCACTCTGGTCGCCAAGCTATTTTGCCGGGAGCTGCGGAGGTGCTCCAATCTCTATCCTCCGACAATATATCGAGGATCAACGGACACCCAACTAGAGACAGGAATTCCAGTTACGGCGCGCCTTATATCCTCCCCCTTAAGGGAGAGGTTTTACGGCGCGTTGGATAAAGTCTACCGGCGTGAAGCGGGATATTCTTTTCTGGAGACTGTGGAAGTGGCACTCGAAGCGCCCACCAAGCGGCAGATTCTCAACCCGACGGAGCTAGGCAAGGCGCTCGGCGGCCTGTCGCCGCGAGCGGTAAACAGTGTCCTTGCGGCTATGAACTTCCAGACGAAAACCACGAACGGCAAATGGGAACCCATCGGTACGGGGACGGCCTATGCCGTGATGCTCGATACAGGCAAGCTCCATTCCGACGGTACCCCCATCCGCCAGTTGAAATGGGACACCGGCGTATACGGTCTTGAAACGGATTCGTAACCGGTGTTTTGCCGCCTGTTCGTGGAGCTGCTCCACTTCGTTCTTGAGACGGAAGCATTCTCTTCTACTTTCGGTCAGTCGCTCTTCAAGTTTAATGCACTCCATTTTCGAATCGCGTAAATCGTCGTTTACTTGCGCGCACTTCGTTTGCGCCTTCTGCCCCTCCGCAGTCATCAGGCAATGCACCAAAGATACCAGCTCATCGCCGGTGACGTCGCGTCCATTGAACTTGTAATACTTTTCCATCACGACCCCCAAACTAATGCCGAGCATGACGTCATGAAGATGCAGATAATAACCAGTGACATCAGGGTCACGAAACTCTTTTCGCTCATCGCGGGTCTCCTTTTATTGCCCGGTTGCGGGCGGTATGACGGGGCTCACGTCTATCGCGAACCCCAATTTGGTGAAGGCGGCGGCGTCGAAGACCATGCAGCGCACGTAGGGCGTCGGCAACGCCTTGAGCCCTCGTGTCAGGGACATGACCTTAATGGCGCTTCTGATGCCTTTCTTGGCGAGTTCCTGCTTCACCACCTTGGGTGAGAGGCTTCGTGTTCGGCACCAGTCGTTGAACTTCGATACGGCTACGCAAATGGCCTTCGCTTCCGTCTCGATACGGACGGTGATATCCCGGTATGACGCCGGGTAGCGGATGACGAACTTGTCGAACTCCGCGACGCTCATGGGGTCGGGCTCAGTCTGCTCGTCCCGCATATCGCGCTTCACGACAAGTGTCTCACTGGACTTCTCAAGCAGGAACGTCGCCATTGATTCTACGAAATCAGGAGCGAACTCCTGCGTCCCCTTGCGGTTCTGCGGAACGAAGACCTTGAGCACCCACTTCTCAAGCGCATCCATGTCGTAGTCGAGCAGGCCGCATTCATTCGCCCATCGCCCCGCTTGCAGCGCGAGGAACAGGGCATATCCCATGAAGCGTTCCTTGTTGTCGAACTTGTGCCGCAAGAACCAGTGCTCGGCCCTGATGGTCAGCGTATCGAGAAGGTCAGGACGCTGCATAATATAATGCAGGAAGGTAGGGCCGGCCCATCCGTAGTTCTCGTTGCAACAGGTCATGCAGGCGTTGATGTACTTCTGGACGGTAGGCTTGTCTTCGTAGGATTCAAAGTCGCAGCAGTACTCCATGACACGTTGGAGCGTCGCTTCCGAATCCCCGGCGCAACGAGAGATAGCTTCCTTGAAGGAGCGGTTGGCTGTGGAGATGACGACGGTGGACCAGTCTCCGGTTTTCACGAAGGCATCGCCCGAGGACTTCAGCTTCTGTTTCTCCTTACCGCCTGTCAGAGTATAGGCGAGCGCGAAGAGGTCATCGTCCTTCAGGTCGGTGAGCTCGTCCATGAAGCCGGGGATGTTTTGCCAGACGGCAAGTCGTCTTGCCCGCGCTACGGATGACTCCATACGGGTGAAGAACTGCGTGGCGGGGTTGCCCCAGATGCTCGCGCAGGTACGCAGGAGCTGCGACTTGCCACGTCCCGACTCGGCGCTCCAGATGGAAAGGATGGCGTTCTTGGCCTCGCCCGAACCATGCGGCATGAGCGGCCCCGCCAGAGACATGCAGACGGCGAGTTGTCCTATCTTCTGCTTGAGGAGCCTGTACATCTGCGGCACGGCCTTCCACTTCGCAAGAGAACCCTTACGGACAAAGTCCCGGTTCGCGTGCTCGCGGGCGAGGTCGCCGAAGCGCACGTCCACGAAGCCGTCCTCGGTTACGAGTCCCGCGCCGGTAAGAAAGCCCTTACGGACCATTTGGGTGTTGCGGTCCTTGTATTCCACCCAACCGAAGCGGTCGTAAGTACGCAGCTCCGGCACCGTTCCCTGCACTGAATTAAGATATGCGTTCATAAAAGCGATGTAGGTAGAAGGTTTGGTGTACGGGTCGGCCGGATTCGCGCCCGAGTTGTAGAGCCATATCACGATGGCGTCGGGACGCATATGATCTCTTACGTTGAAGACGACGTCATGAGCGTAGCCGCCCGTCGGCCACACGGAGAACACGAAGCTCCGCGCATCCTGCATAGCGGTTTCGTCGCGGTCGTAGACGCAATAGCGAAGCTGGATGCGGCCATTGATAATCCGCTTGTCGACGTAGCGTGTCTCTCCCGTCTGCGCGTCGGTGATGGGCGTCTTCATATAGACGCCGTCATCCTTCTGAAAAAACTTGGTACTCACAAGCGGCAGGCAGGCCAGTTGACCGGGTGACGGCCAGACGAGCTCCTTCGTAGCTGCGGGAGTGCTAGTTCCGAAGCAATCTTCGTGGACTTCGGCGACGACAGGACGCTCGGGCGCTGGAGCAGAAGGCGTGATTGCAGGCTCCACCGGCGGCTCTACGGGCTCGGAGATGATAAGCTTCGACAGCTGCACGGGTGTCTTTACCTTGCCCCGATGCGGGCAGGCGGCACAGACTCGTGGGCAGATGTTCTCGAAGGTGGAACACAGCGCGGGCGCGTCGTAATGCGCGTCATTAAATTTCTTCTCGGTGTCGGCATAGTCATAGCGCGCCTTGTCGAAGGACGACAGCTTGTGCGCCCATGTCCTGCCGTCTGCGCACCGCTTCATGACCGTCATCATGGCAAACCACTGCGGATAAGTGCCCAACCCTGCGGACAAGACGGCGCGGCATTGACGTATGACCTTTTCGGCGTCGGCGGTGGAAGGCTCGATAAAGCCGGTCACCGCAGCAAGCTTCATGGAGTTGGGCACGGCGGGCACCTGCTTGGGCGCGACTGAACGGGAAAGCGGACGGGCAGCAGACTTGTCGACGAGGTTGTCGTAGACGCGGCGCATGAAATCGTCGGCGTGATAGATGGGTCCGTTTGAACCAAGCACTGTGACCACGTTGCCCGTCTTCCGATGCATGGTGCCCGGAACACGCAGGACGCTTGCCGGGTCCTCGGCGCGGGTCGGGTCTACATCAAGTCCCTGCTCGATGCAGAGCCGATGGAAGAAGGCGGCCATGCCGCGCCACGGCTCGATAGGGATGTTTTTCCAGAACGTCCAGTAGACATGCAGCCCCATGCCGGAAGCAATAACAATACCCGGGCGCAGACCCGTGGCCTCGACGAATCGCGCCAAGGCTGCGAGGGCTTCGCCCTTGTTCTTATACTTGCTCGTGGACTTGCCGACGTCGATGTCGGCCCAGAGGCTGCGCACCGCTACAGCATTCGCCTGCGTACGATGCGCACCGTCTGCGAAGGATGCGAGAGCGAAGTATGCGTCGCCGCCACGAGCGGACGCCTCATCCGCGTATTGCTCTAGTTCGAAGACATCGCGTACCGGTATCTGACGCGGCGACTTGCCGTATAGGTTGAACGAGAAAAATCGTTCGGAAGGGTTGACACGCTGAGGGAGAATGCGATAAAGATGTGCGCACCGGATGTTGCTTAACGCAGAGCTGCGCCGGTCTCCTCCCCCTTCGTTGATCGTATCTCCGACGAAGGGGGCTTTTTCGTTTGTGATATTCGTCATGTCGTATCTCCCTTCCAGTTAAAAATAAGTGGTCACTCAGCGCAGAGCATGAGTGACCACTTACCCTATCTCCTCTCGAATTTCAAGCTACGAGAGAACGTCAATCAGGCTCTGTGCGTTAAACGCCGCCACATCTTCGTTCGTCGCCGCAGGCTGCGCAGGGACGACAGGTGCGACCACAGATGCCGTACCGCCAAGGATTTGCGCAGTCTGCGCCGCAAGTGCGGCGAGGTCTTCCGCACTCATGTCTTCTGCGACGGGCACCTGAATTTCCTGCGGCATGGTCAGCACAGGCTTCTGCGCCTGTATAGGTGCGACGGGCTGCTGAACAGGTGCGACGGGCTGCTGGACAGGTGCGACGGGCTGCTGGACAGGTGCGACGGGCTGCTGGACAGGAGGCTGCACGGCAGAGCCGTCCATCGTCAGCTTCTCCTTGACCATGACGTTTTCCACTACATCTGGTGCCTGCGCCCGAGTGAACGCCTGCTCGATGAGGTCATACGGAAGGTACTCAAGCTGTCCGGTCTGCTGGTTCAGCATAGGCTGGAAGTTCCACACACCGATGGTATGCGCCATGTTGTCGGGCACGATACGGGTGAGGAACATGGTCGGAGAGCAGACGAAGCCGTTGCCGCTGCGCTGCTTGCAGAAAGCCGCGAGTTCGTTCCACTTGAAGATACCAGCCTGCGGCTGCGCATGGCCGAAGAGCGACGAGCTCGAAATGTCCAAAAGCACGGGGTTGTCGAAGTCAATGGAGGACACGCCGGTCGGCCCCATCTTCGCCAAGGCCCATACGGTACGCCGGGCGATCTTGTAGGCCCAGACCTCACGGCCGTTCTTTACGATCTTCTGCCGGAACTGAGGAGGGAGCGCCGCCGGATGCGTACCGTTCCCCTGCGTGTCAAGCCAGACAAGATTCGGCTGCTCGGGTTCCTGCCCGGGGGCGAAGTCCCGTTCATACCAAGTGCAGTGGTTGTACGGCGACACCTTCAACAGGACGGCGACGAAGGCGTTGACCATAATGGTATCTTCGGTGCTCCCCCCACGCCGCAGTTCGAATCCGTTGTTGGTGTGACGAACCCACCGAAGCCCGCTCGAAAAACCGGAGAAGGCATCCGTGAAGGACTGCTCGGCAAGCGCCGCGATGTTGGAGGGAAGGACCGGAGGCATGGACGAAAACGCAATAGGTGCAAGCTGAGACATAGTCAAATCCTCGTAATTGAAAGTTCATCTTTCTCTACATAGGCGAGCCCGATAGCCTCGAGCGCGGCCGGTTCTCGTCCATCGCAGAGCGTTTCCACGGCGTCACGACTTACTCGCCGTTGCAGCAGCATGGCGTCAGTGAGAGGGCGGCCATTCTGCACGGCCACGCACATGTTCTTCAACATGACGCGGGCGAGCTTCTCGGTGTCCCGAATTTCATAATGGCCCTTCGAGCGGCGGACAACCCGCCCGATGCCTTCAAGTTTCAGGGAAGATACCCCATCGGCCGCCATGAGCGCGAGAATCTGTTCCTGCAACGGTCGCTCTCGTTCAGTCGCTATTTCCGCCGCCTGAGCTTCCAGCTCAAGCCTTTGACGTCTTGCTTCGATATACCGGCTTATCAACACCGGAAGCGTGTTCATCCCCATCCTTATACACCTCCCTGAACCATTCCATGAAGTCCTCCCGGACATACACGATCTTGTTTCCGAAGCGCTGCGACTTCGGCCCCCTACCCTGCGAATCCACCGCCGACATCGTGGCCTTTGTAATAAGACCGTTCAGCCGTTCTTCCAGTTCCTTGCGGGAAAATACGGCAGGCAACATGGACTCGATTGCTTTGAAAAACTTCTCGTTCATAACTCACCCTTACTTATAGATTCAAACAATGTGTTTATAATTTGTCCCATCTCCCTTCCTTTGTCAAGTGCGTTGAAGAATCTTTTTTCTTCCGGGAACGTCATCACGCGGATGACACTTATCTTGTCGGCCTCCTGCTTCAAAGAACTCAGGCGTTCAAGGGCCTGAGCGTAGATGAAGCCGCCGAGAAGCGGGGGACCGTCGAAGATGATGGTGTCCGCCCGCGACAGTTCGACGCCATACGCCGTGGTGGTCGGGTGGCATACGAGTACATGCGGAGCGTCCTCGTACTGGAAGCGCCGCAGGATATCCGTACGTTCCTTGTCCGGCACGGAGCCATCGATATAAGCACAGGTGAAACCCGCCTTCTTTATCTGCTCCACGCGCAGACTGATACCCTTTCTATAGCAAGAAAAGACAACCACTTTGCGGTCCGTCTCCGCGATGGCGTCGATGATGCAGGCCGAACGCGGGGCATGGTCTATCTCCGTCGTTTCCTTGTCCTTGTTCATGACGAATCCCTGCGCCACCTGCATGAGTTTCTGGAGAAGCACGCCGCCATTGACGGCTGTGATGGCCTCACCGCTCTCAAGGAGCGCCACGGACTCGGCTCTGAACTCTTCCCGCAACCGCTTCTGCACGGATGTCGTCTCGCACTGTCGGTCCTGTGTGACCACGGGAGGCAAATCCATGATGTCCTTCTTCGCGAAACGCACGGCGGGTTGCATCGCTTTCTGGATGATGTACGGGGCCTCGGGCCTCGGCTTGCGCATGAAGCTCTCGAAACCCACCTGCATCGTGGTGCGGTCGAGCCACGAAGTTTTCGTAGTGCAGGGCAGACGTGTCCTGTTGACCATCTTGCACATGCCGAAGACGGTTTCAGGGTCTTCACCGGGGCTTCCCGTAAGCCCGTAGACGCGCTCAAGACCGGTGCAATTACAAATCGCATCGATGGCTTTGAAGCGTTTGGACTGCGTGTTGCCGACGTTCGTAAGCTCGTCGATGACGACCGCTCCGATGCGCCCCGTCTTCACGGCGTCCACGAAGGCGCGCTCGGACAGACGGCACGAGTCATAATTCGTGACGTAGAAGTCGGCCGGCTCGTTGACGAGCTTCTCCCTGTCCTTGCCGTGGACGACCACCACCCGGGCCGTGGGTATAGACTCGCGGATGGTGGCCTCCCAGACGCTGCGCACCGTGGTCAACGTAGAGATGATGAGGAAGGCCCCCTGCACTTTGCCGTGGCGCTGCATGTAGTCCATCGCCACGACGACGCTGCCGGTCTTCCCTGTCCTCGGGTCGTTCAGAATGTAGCCTCTCGGATACATGGACATGAACGCCGCCGTGTAGAACTGATGCGCCATCGGCGCATACTTGCCCTCGATGACGACCTGATTGCGCTTGACGAGCGGCGCAGCCAGCACGATGTCTATGCCCATGTTCTTCATCAACATGATGGCATCTTCCTGCCACGGCAGAACCATGAGCCAGTCCTGTCCTTGCTGCACGAATGCCTTCTTCAGCCCCTTGGCCCCAAGTTCATCCTTTATTTCCGGCGGCACCCGGACAAGGATGGTCCCCTTGTCCGGGTAGACGACGGCGGTATTCCCCACCTTGAATGGATTCATGTCATCCGCTCCCGTAACTCACCCATGAACGTGCCGAGGTTCGCCTCATTGACGACGAGCGCCACGCCCCCCGCCGCACGTATGGCGTCGTGCTCCATCGACTGGAGCTTCGTAGGCTTGTTCTTCCCGGACTTCACCTCGATGGCGAAAAATCGCCCATTCATGCAGCCCACGACATCCGGGACGCCGCGCCTGCCATAGACGGTACCGCGAGGCATAAAGAAATAGACGCCCGCCTCGGCAAGGTGTTTCTTAATAACGTCCTTGACTTTCCCTTCCGGTGTCATGGCGCGCCTCACAAACCGCAGGAGGGCGTGCCGCTCAAGCCGCACCACTTGCAGAACTTATTCTTCTGAGACGGGAAGTAACTATCTCTGATGGACGTGCTCATCTCCTTCATAAGCTCGATGACGTCCTGTACGGGAGATAGCCCACGGGCGAAATCAATCGTGTTGCCGAACGTCTCGCCACTGTCGACATACCAGTACTCGTACCGGATGACGGGGAATTTCTTTGCGAAATGCAAAAGGAGCGCGTTCACCCGAAGCTGGAAGTCGTCATCGTCCCACTTCTTCCCCGTCTTGATGTCGACGACGAGCGGCGGCACTTCGCTTGCCGGGATAATCACAGCATCGGCCCGCGCCCGGATGAAGGCCGTCTTGTCCCACCACCCCTCGGGTGTGGGATTGAACGTCTTGTTCAGCGTAAGCTCTTCCTCAATGAGAATCTTCCCGCCGCTCGCTGCTGCGCGGGCTTCGACGATACTGTTGCGCGTATAGTCGAGGTCGATCCCTTCCGGCCAGCTCGTGACGGCATCGAGGCCGGAGCGCAGCGCCATCTCGACCACGTTGTGGACGAGCGTGCCACGTGACTTCTGAGCCGTCGCCTGCCAAGGCAACTCCTTCGTGATGGTCTGAGCTTGGAACTTGCGCGGACAGGTGCGGTAAGTCGACATGTTGGAGGGGGAGAACACGAACATCACTTTCCCTCCCGTACGGTCTTTACCGTGCGGACAATGAGCGCCACGTTGTCGTCCGGAGCCACGGTGGTGCCTATCCACATCTCCCTATAATACAAGGCGAGCTCGGCGAACGCAGTGCAGATTCGCATCATCTCATCCTTATCGACGCTGCCTATCGTGTGCGCCATGAATTCTTTCAGGTCGGTGTTCATATTCGCCTCCTATGCAATGGAGAAGTTATAGCCTATTTCACCAGAACAAGCTACGGGGAAGTCGGGTGCCCACACCGGCGGTTGGGACATGAAGAACTTCATAATCTTGAGCGTCGCTTCGCCCCGCGCCTCAGGCACGGTGGAGAGCCAAGCGTCGTGAATGTTGCAGATGAGCGACACCTTGGCCGCCGCCATGCCGATGGCCTGCCCTTTAAGCATGACGAACGACACGGCCTGCGTGACGTTCTCGGTAAGGCTCCCGCCATAGATGCGGGTCGTCATCATGGCGCGCCCCTGCCACGAGTCATAGACGAACTCCCACCGTCCCGCATCGTTGCGCTCGGCGCGGATGTTCGGATAGCGAAGCATATAGCCGTTCGGCAATCTGACGGACATGAGCGGCGGTCGCCCCGGCACGACCTCCATGAGGCCATACTTGAAAAGCGCATCGTCGGGTCCACCAAAAGACCCCTCGCCCCCGGCGACCATATGTTCGATGACGGACTGGCATCGCTTCCAGAACGACACGATGCGCGGGTTATCCGCCCGGTACATGTAGAGCGTCTCCTTTGCCAGCGCATGGTGCCGGTCGACGTCGTCGTGGAGCTTGACTCCCATACGCAGTAACGTATGGGAATACTTGGAGAATCCAGTTTGGTAGCCTGCGGACAAGATCGCCGTCTTCGCGGCCGTCCTATATTTCTTGCACTCAGGGTCCCCGGACTCGTTGCCGTCGTGAATGGTCTTCGCCGGGATGCCGGACATCTTCTCGGCGAGTTCCGCGTAGGCGTCGCGGCCATGCCGGAAAGCGTCAAGCAGGTCATCCTGACCGGCTTCGTAAGCGAGCATTCTGGCTTCGACCTGACTGCTGTCGCAGGCTACGAAGACGTGCCCCGGTGCCGGGATGAGCGCCTTACGGATGGTTTTCAGCTTGGGGTTCCGCTTGCCGAGGTTCTGGAAGTTCAGGGCGTCCGACTTGCCTTCCCCCGTTCCCGCCCCATAACGGCCCGTGTGAGCCTTGTGACACTGAAGCATGACCGGAATGCTGCCCCCGCCCTCAGAGACGTCCAGAAACCGCACTACACGGCTTCTACGAATAGATGAGTTATTCTCCAGTCTGGCGGTGACAAGCTGCGCCACACGCTCGTCAGGGTGGTCCTGCATCTGTGTGAACTCGAAGTTCGTCTTGGCAAGGGCAGGCTCCCATACCGTATATGTCTCGGGGTCGGCCAGCATCCCGGCATAGAGGTTCTTCTCCCGCACGTCGGGAGCCGTAGACATGGCGGCTTCGAGCTGTCTGCGCTTCGTCTCGGTCTTCTTCTCCGAGATTTTCATAGGCGGCTCGACGCCGAGGCTTCGCAGCATCGTGCAGAACTTGGGCTTCGAGCGGATATTGGCAAGGAATTCTTCCGTCGTATCGAAGTGGAAGACACTCATGAGCTGGCGTCTTGCGTCTTCGGTCTCCTCGTCGATCTCCACAAGGTGCCGCTGCAACAGCGGGCGGTCGACATAGATGCCGGGCTCCGTCGTCATGCGAGCCGTAAGGCTTTCAAAGCGGAGCTCCTCCTGCGTGAGATACCGGGAGAGGATAAAGAAATTCTCCGAACATTGCAGCACGTCGTCGGCGCAGTAGCGCTTGAACGTCTCCCTCTCCTCCAGTGTGAAGTCGTCCGGCCAATGCTTCCCGTCGGACACGGCCGTGCCGTCCGTCTTTATCCCCGTGCCAAGGTAATCGCACAGGGCCTTGTGGCTGCATGACTGGAATCGGCTGATGCCCGCCGCCCGAGCAAGCGCAAGCGTGTCGACCATGTACTTGGGGCGGATGCCGAACCGCTCGGAGAGTACGAGGATATCGAAGCCATGCAGGTTATGTCCCACGACCACCGTACCCGGCGCTTCAAGACCGAGGACTTTGAGGGCTTCGGGTATTTCGTGAGGTTCGTAGACATTAACGCAACCCCGGTCCACGCGCACGCCGAGAAGTTGTGCGTGAAATCGTGGATCGCGGACATATTCAATAGGCCCCATCTTTGAAAGCGTGTAGTCCCTGCTCGACCAGAACGTTTCGAAGTCCAATGTAATTACTCGCATTTTTCATGCTCCTGCATTACGAATTCATGTCCGTACAAGGGGCATGTAGCATGTGTCCTGCTGCTGTAGGGACTCTGACAAAGCAGCGCGATAAACACGGTGGCGACAAGCATCGGTATCCATCTCTTGTCGTGGTATATGAGAAAAGCCACCAGCCCGAACCCCACGACGACCACGAGATAATGCGCGACCGAGACGATGACGTAAGCTGTAATATCTTGCACACCCTTTCTCCTTGCGGGGGCCATGCGGCCCCCGCAGATCTTCGTCTAGTCCGTTGCAGCCGTGGCTTCCATGATGGCCTTGAGCCCTTCCTCGCTCATGTCCATGATGTACTGCGCCGCCTCCTCCGGGATGCCCGTCTGCTGCGATACGGAGTAGGCCGTATCGTAGCCCGAGGCGAGCGTCGACTTCACGAGGTTGATGATGGGGGTGTTGATATGAACGCCTTCGACGTAAATATTCTTCCAGTTGATGGACTTCAAAGGCTCGGGATTGCCGTAGACTTCAGGCTGCATGGCCTCAATGCGCTGCACGTCGTCCATGTCGACGGTCTTCGTCATGATCGATGACGTAGCCTTCTTCGACGACCGAGTGCGCTTCGGCTTCTCGGCGGCCTGCTTGCGCTGTTCGTCAAGTTCCGCACGCATGGCCTTCACGACGGCGTCGAGCTCCTCGATGTCATCCATTCTGTCGACGGGGAGGCTTGCAAGACGCTTCTCCACAGCGACGAGGCGTTCATTGAAGTTGGAGAACAGCCCCTTTACCGCTCGCCACTTCTCATCGTTGGCGGCAAGCTGCCCCTTGAATTCATTCAGCTTCGCCGCGAGCTTGGTAAGAACTTCTTCCAGTTGCTGCATGTGCTCATTCATCGTCCGCTCCTTTGGTAATTTTGATTGTTCATGGAGATGTACCGACCCCAGATAAGAAGTGCCTTACCCGTACCCGTCCGGGGTTTGAGTTCGGCGAGCTCCTCGGTCATCAGGCGGATAGCCATGACACGCATCCCGTGATACGGCGGCACGGCGTCATAGCCCCACTCATGGCGCAGCATCTGCTGCACCATAGGTTCGAGCTTATGGCATATTTTCAGCTCCCGCAACGCCTTGTTCACGGAGGAATCGCCGGAACGCCGCAAGCGTATTGCTTCCGCTACGCCGCGCCACACTGTTCGACAAGCTAAAGATAAACCACGTATTCCATTCCCGATTACGGACCTTGACATGACTTCCTCTTTTCGTTTTATGAAACATACACCCCATCTCGGCGCACATCCTGAGCAGTTTGTTGATCGTCTCGTCCCCCGCCTTGGGGGGGGTGAACACATTCAGTTTCGGTCTCATGCTATACTCCGAAAGCTTGGCGAAGCATCCCGAACATGGCGGCCGGCAGTGCCTTCACATCATCTACGCGGCGCCATCTTGCTGGCGGCATAAAGTCCCGCAACCCGTCGTCGCAGATACCGAAGCCGTAAAGTTCCACGCCGTGCGCCGCGCACCGCTCGATGATAAGTCTGAAGTATTCCTCGTTGTATGTCCTGCCGTCGGTAAGGATGAAAATAATCTTTCTCGAGTCCGACCCGGGCACGAACTTCATCAACGCTCTGACGACGCCCTCGCCGCACGACGTCCCGCCGCTCGGGACGATGCGCATCTGCATTCTGAGCGGCTCGTGCGGGTCGAGGATGTCGACGGTAGCGTTCCCCGAGAATCCCACCGCAAACGAGCGGACGGAGACGGGGAGCTTGCGCAGGCTCGACATGGCGGCGAAGAGTGAGCGTGAAGTGACGACCGCCTTCTCGCCCGACATGCTGCCCGACATGTCGACCACCATACCTATCTCGGTATTGAGCGATATCTTCTCCACACGCGAGGCGAAGACCCGCGCATTATTTACGGCCAGACGGTGGAGCTTATTGCAATCGAGCCTGCCCCGACGAAAACCTCCTTCCCGATTCAGGGCGACGGTCTGCAAGAGCGAGCGCAGGCGGGCATCGAGCACACCCGTCTCCTTGCGCGCCGCATAGATGTCGTTGGGCGTAAGCTCCTCAAGCAGACGGTCGCGGTCCCGGCCGTCATTCCCGGCGCATCCCGCCGTATACCGCTCCATCTGCTCGGGCTCGGGCGCTTCGCTGGCTTCGACCTGCTCGGCAATCGCCTTCTTGACGGCGTCAGCGAAAGCATCTCCGTCCCCCTCGTTCCCCTTCATCGCGTCACTCGGCATATCGACGCCCGCATCCCGGAGAATCTCGGCCACGTGCAGGGCGTGGTCCTTCGATTCCTTCGTGCTCTCCGACCGTGCCCCGCTGATAAGCGCGTCCTCAAGTCGTTCGGTCAGGCCGGGCACGGCGGCATCGAGCCGCTCCCCGCACGCTTTCGCCCGCGATTCCAACGCAGGTACGTCCACCGCACGCGCCCGGATAAGGCAGTAGTTCACGGCAAGCCCGGGCATCATGTCCGTCTCAAGTTCGTCGTCCTTGTCGAATATCTCCAAGACCAACCGTCGCAGGTTCGCACCGCATCCTATGAAGGCACGGGACATACGCCGCTCTACGAAGCAGTCTTCAAAGATGTTCCACAGATGCCGTTCAAGCGGGCCGAGGCCCTTTATATCTACCCCGTCGTCGGTAAAGCGCACATGTCCGGCTTCATGGTCGATATACCCGCGCAGATACGTGAGATACTTCTCGCCCGTCTCCTCGATGGCAGGGATGATAATCTTCTTGCCGCCATCGCTCGTCACCCCAGTCATAGCCGTCGCAACACCGGGCACCACATCTACGGTAACGCCGTAGTCTGTGGAGATAGCCTTCGCCACCAGCGCCATTGATATGGCGTCCCCATACTTTCTCATCCCGTATCTCCTAGTCGAGCCGATAGACCTCCCGTCCATCCGGCCCGATAAACTTGAGGTTCTCTCTGGTAAAGCCTCGCATCTGGCTGTCGCGAATGAAGCGATAGCCTTTGGGAATCGTCTTCCTGCCCTGCACCGCAACACCCGGATACTTCTGCATAAACCATGCGAGGAAGGCCAGAAAGTCCGGCCACACCCAATCAAGGTTGCGCGCCTTTGCGATGAAGCGCAGCGCGTTGTGCCTGCGGTAGAGCCACGAGGACGTGCAGCCGTGCGTCTTGTTGTGCGACCCGAAGTCGGACCGCATCCTCTTCTGCTTGCAGCCGCACGACTGCACGTATTCCATCAGCACCTTGTCGATGCGCGCCTCAATGGTCTTGCCGCACGAGCACTTAAACTCCCAGACGGGGATGGTCTTGTTGCGACGCAACCCCTGTCTGGTAAGAACCCGCACGACGCGGAGAGCCGTCAGCTCTCCGAACGTCCTGCCCGTGATGTCCTCGAAATAATCCATGTATCCTCCTAACCGAAGATGCGTTGGTAGATTTCGTCAATCGCCACCCGGTCGGAACTCGACGCCTTATACGCGAAGGTGTGGTTAAGCGCCTGCTTGCAGAAGTTATAGTTCACATTGCCCGCCGACTCCTTCAGGACCTGCATGAAGAGGCCCCACCGCAGAAGCGTGCGGGTCGACATGGTAATGGAAAGCTGCGCGACGTGCGTGTCGTCGCCGTCCCCGGCAAAGAGCTTGCGGATGGCCTGCGCAAACGACGTCAGCTGCGCCACCTCTTCATCCGAAAGCTGCGGACACGCCTTTCTGAGCATCGCGAGCTCGGAGGACTCCGCCATGTAGTCCGCCTTGACCATGAAAAACCGGTCGGCGGCGGCTGCGTTCATGCGCAGGACCCCCTGATACAGGCCCGTCTCGTCGCCCGTGCCATTCGAGTTGGCCGTGGCTACGAAGCGGAACAGCGGATGCGGCTTTACGACCTCCCCGCCGTTCTCCGCAATGCAGAGCGGCGAGCCGTCAAGGATGGAGTTCATCCCGGCCATCGCATCGGGAGAGAGCAGGTCGACCTCGTTCAAAAGGAAGATGCCGCCATACTTCATGGCCTGCGTGAGCGGGCCGTATTCGAAACGCATATTGCCGTCGATGACGGCATGATGCCCGACGAGTTCCGGGAATTCCATCCGATTATGCCCGGTCGTCTCATACACGGGATAGTTGATGCGGCGTGCAAGCTGCTTCACAGCCGACGTCTTGCCGCATCCGGTTGGTCCGAAGACGAAAAGCGGGTCTTTGACATGCGCGAACCAGAACGCAATGGCACCGGCCCACTCGGGCATGACATATCTGATGTCCTCGTCCGGAACATAGGGGTTCGGCTCCATGAAGCCGACCACGGGACGCCCGCTCTTACGTCTGCCGAAAACCTCGCCAGCATCAAACACCGTCGTCTTGTTGTTTATCGCAGCCATTGTCCGGTCTCCTTTTTCTAGTTCCAAGTCTGGTTTTTATCTTCTTCGTATTGCTCCACCATCGCGGAGATGATGCTCATGCACGCCGCCATAGCCTTTTCCCTCAAGTCCCCGTCGAGGTCCTCATCCGTCAGCAGGAAGTCGTCCTCCGAAAGGGAGGCTTTCGCCTCTTCAAATCCCGTCTGCATAAAGCCAATGACGGAATGCATGACTGCCGCCACGAACGTGATCCGTTCCCGGAGCAGAAAGGGTGCCTCCCTGTCCTCGGGCATACCTATCACCACGATATTCGACCCTTGCGTAGGAACCGTGGAATTGGGGTTCAGATTGTCGACGATACTCGTGAACGAAAAGACATACGCATCATCCGGGTCCCACCCGAGCGGGGCGAAAACCATATTGAATATCTCCTCAGCCTTCATCTCGAGTTCATGGCGTTCACTCATCATGTTTCTCCTTTATATGTTAAAAATATAAACTAGTCAACTATATTATATTCCACAAACTTACATTTTCGGCAAGGTTATGGAACTTGAGCTTCTTTCGCTTCACGGGGAGCCTGAGACTTGGGTCATCGGGAGACACGCGCAATTCCAGTCGATCCACCCATTTGCCGTCCGTAACTGTAATCGCGCTCATATCCAAGGCGAGGTCCGACAGGTAATAGTCCATCTTCTTCGATATAAAGAGGGACTTAGTGACCGAGCAAATGGCCTCGGCGAGAAATGATTTCCCCACGTACTCCCTTTGCCCACACAGATTGATGATATTGATATCCTTATCGGTGTAGAACGCTTCGAAGATGATGGTCTTCTCCGCAATATCCGCGACGAGGTTTTGGATACGACTTATCTGGAGATAGAAGCGGACGTCCTGCCGCACCTCGAATATATCATTCGCACCCTCGGGGCCTTGGACTTCGTGAACAATGGGAGCGTCGGGGTCGTCGCCCTGCACGGTGAGCGTGAGGTCTACCGCAGTCATGAGTCTTGCACGCGCTGATGCCATCATGTATACCCTCCTTAAATAATATCAAACAATGACAGTGTGTTAGGTGTAAAGGCCCGTATTCTCGGGGCCATATTCAAGTTCATCGAGACGGCGATGGCTCCATTGTAGCCGTCGTCATACGACCTGATATAGAACTCGTCCGCGCCGGAGTCTTTGACCACGGGCTCCGTGAAATCCAGCAGACCGCACGGCTCGCCGCCGAGGAGCCGTACCTTGACGGGCTTGTCCACATCCAAAGACCCCGACTGGCCGCTCAAATAGACGCGACCATACGTATTGACGACACAGAGAGACCGGACAATATCCTCCACATACAATATATACAGAAGCCACAAGGCGTGGAAGAAGCAATGGTGTTTAAGAAACACGGTGCACACGCCCGTGTTTCTTACCGTTCCGAACACGGCGATAACCGACTTGGGATACTCCGTCCCGTAAGAGCACGCCGACAGCAGCAACTCAGGTTTGAAACCTTCGACATACACGTCTTTAACATATTCGTGTATGCGGGTATTGGATGCGTAAGGCTCCGCATACCAGTCCGAATCGCCCAACCCATAAGAAGGCGGTTCGCAGAAACCGTGCGACATCATCCTTTGCCACCATTCCCTGACGGTTATCGTCACCTCGGCGGGCTGGACACGGGACAGAAAATACCTGCCGGCGGACATGTTCGCCATGTGCGTGGCCTTAGTGCCGAACATCGTCATGTCCTTCATACACGCCCGCATGTATACCTCAATCGCATCAATGTTATTCGCCATACCGTTTTCCTTTATAAAAGATCCCACATCGTGCAGTGTACGGTGTCGACGGGCATCGTACGGCCATCAACAGCAAAGCTCAGGAAAAAGACGTCTTCACCGTCGGCAATGTCGCCACGGCATAAGCTAAAGTGCAGCGACTCCCCCGTGGTCGGCATCAAGACCTTTCTATCACTCCGGTCCGCATCCATCAGCTGACACATTCCAACCCACTGTTCAGGATTGGTGGGGGAACGCCATACCAAATTCGTATCGGACATGAACAGCGGCTTCCCCGATTTATTATCGCACGCCAAGTCGCGCCAGCCGAGGCCGAAGCCTTGCGGCAATAGCCCGCCCGTCTGAAACATTCGACAAGGAGCTGGAGCTGGAGCTGGAGCTGGAGCTGGAGCTGGAGCTGGAGCTGGAGCTG
>ERZ780128.54-NODE-54-length-56649-cov-3.079284_pt1 | contig 56649 bp, 35 predicted proteins | sample MGYA00511170_ERZ780128 | MGnify/ENA primary metagenome ERZ780128 (study PRJEB29588, sample SAMEA1970465) | human gut metagenome | biome: human gut; feature: human-associated habitat; material: faeces | place: Denmark | collected 2008/2010 ...
AAAAACATCAGAAGAGTTGTATGAAAATGTAAGAAAGCTATTAGTGTACTATAATGCAAGATTAATGTGTGAAAATCAAAATACAGGTTTATTTGTTTATTTTAATAATAAACATTGTGACTACTTATTAGCAGATCAACCAGATATTATTAAAGACATTGTAAGAGACTCCAAAGTAAATAGAAGGAAAGGCTGTCATATGAACAAGGAAATTAAACTTTGGGGAGAAGGTAAAATTAAAGAATGGCTAGAGGAAGAAGTAGAATCTAGTCATATGAGACTTGAGTCTATATTATCAGAACCATTACTTGAGGAATTAATACAATACAACGATAAGGGTAATTTTGACCGTGTAATGGCATTAATGCAAGTAATGATATATAGGGAACAATTATATACAGCTCAAGTAAAACAAAAACAAGAGATAGAGAAGAAGCAAAGATTGTTTGATACACCAATATTTACAGATAAATGGTTTGAACAGGATACTTCTGATTCTACAAATAAATTATTTGATTCAAATATATTAACATTTTCATTTTAAAATATGGAACGCACAGTAAATAGCTTTCCTATACAAAAAATACCGTTTAGCCAAAAGAGTGAAGAATGGAAAAAAACATGTGTAGACTATATCATAGGGCAATCTCAATTAAGTAATGGTAGTTCAATACCTACTGATGAAGAGATGCAAACATACTATGATTTATATAATAGTGTATACAGTGAGAAGGATTTAAAATATGTTACAAATCCTTTTAATCAAGATGATGGATTTCCAGCAGTAGCTCAGGACTATAATATTATTAGACCTAAAATAGATTTATTAATTGGTGAAGAAACTAAAAGACCATTTAATTTCAAGGTATGTAGGACTAGTGATGCAGCTGCAGGTGAGATGCAGGAAAAAGCTAAACAAATGTTACTTGACTATGTTCAAGCATCTATTATGGCTAAAATGGGTCCTGAAGAACAGGCTAGGTATGAGGAAGCATTATCTTCTGGTGAAATACAAACCCCAGAGCAAATACAGGAATACCTTACTAAGGAATATAAAGACGTAGCAGAAGTTACTGCTTATCATACACTAAACTATCTAAAACACTCTTTGAATATTGATCATGAGTTTGTAAAAACTTGGAAGGATGGTTTAATTGCTGGTGAAGAAGTAATATATGTAGGCATCAGGAATGGGGAACCTTGTTTAAATAGGGTTAACCCAAAGAACTTCTGGTTTGATGATGCTGAAGGTATTGAGTTTATTCATGAAGCTTCAATGTGTTGCTATAAAATGCTTATGCCATATACTCAAGTATATGATGAGTTCTATGATAAACTTGATGAGAAACAGCTTAATCAATTATTAGAGAAGTTTGGTCAATATGGTAAAGGTGCTAAAAATTGGTTAGGTGATAAGAACATGGTAGATGATTGGAATCATATCGATACAAAAATCTATAGTAAGTATCCTGATCATAATCCTTATGGAGATGCAGAGGATATAGTAGTATATCATGTATGTTGGAAATCTTTTAAAAAGATTGGTTTTGTTACTGTAATAAATCCTGAAACTGGAGAAGAGGAAGAGTTTGTAGTAGATGAATATTACAAGTCTACTGGTAATGAAGTAAATGTTGAATGGGATTGGATCATTGAAGTATGGGAAGGATATAACGCTGATGATCTTTACTTTGGAATTCAGCCTATTGAATACCAATATATTACAAGTAAGAATCTTAATTCTCAACGATTACCATATACAGGAATTGTCTATAGTAATACTAATAGTGCTCCTAAGTCTTTAGTTAGTATTATGAAGCCTTTACAGTATTTGTACATTACGACATTCTATAGAATGGAGTTAGCAATGGCTAGGGATAAAGGTAAAGTTCCTGTAATGGATGTTACACAGATACCAAAAGGTTTAGGTATTGATACTGCTAAATGGATGCATTATTTAAGTGCACTAGGAGTAGCATTCATTAATCCATATGATGAAGGTTGGGATATTCCAGGTAGGGAAGGAGGTAGACCATCTAATTTTAATGGATTTACCACTTGGGATCTTACTATGGGTAATGTTATTGCTCAATATATTCAATTACTAGATAAGATTGAATCAATGGCTTCAGAGTTATCTGGAGTAACACCACAAAGACAAGGGGCAATATCTAGTACTGAATTGGTAGGTAATGTAGAACGTTCAGTTATTCAATCTGCTCATATTACAGAACCATTATTCTGGATGCATAATCAGGTGAAAAGACAAGCATTGCTTATGTTATTAAATACTGCTAAAGCTGCATGGAAGGATAGTGATAAACAGTATTTAAATTACATATTTGATGATACTACTAGAGCATTCATAACATTAGCTGATAATTTCCCTTATGAAGATTTCGACATCTTTGTAACTGATAGTACTAAAGAAGTACAGGCTATTGAACAACTTAGAGCATTAATTCAACCTGCTATGCAGAATGGTGCAAGTTTAGTAGACGCTGCTGAAATGTATACTATGGATAATCTATCATTAATCAAGAGTAAACTACAAGAGCTTGAACAACAAAGATTATCACAACAGCAAGCAATGCAACAGCAAGAAGCTGAACAGCAACAACAATTAATACAGATGCAGAATCAAGTTAAAGAACAAGAGCTTATGCTTAAAGAAGCTGAGCTTGATCTTGAAAAATATAAAATTGATCAAGATAATGCTACTAAGATTACTGTAGCTCAATTGAATGCATACAGAGGATCTGAAAATATGGATCAAGATATGAATGGTATACCTGATCCTATTGAGATTGGTAATCAAGAAATAGCTAGACAAAAAGCTGTATCTGATGCTGTAAGTAAACAGATGGATCTAGCTAATAAAGCTAGAGCTGAAGAGAATAAGAAAGAGTTAGAAAAACGTAAGATTGAACAAGCTGAAAAAGCTGAAAAACTTAAAGCTACAATTGAACGAGAAAGACTAGCTCTTGAAAAGAAAAAGCTTGATGAAGCTAAGAAGTTGCAAGCTCAGAAAGATAAAGCTGCAATGGATAGAGAGAAACTTAAGGCTAAGACTGCTCTTAAGAATAAAGTGGTAGGTGAGAGTAAAACTAAAAAATAGGAGATAATAACCATGGCATGTGGAAGTAAGAAGTCAGGTTCTAAGAAACCGGCTACTAAGAAAACAGGTAAAGGTGGTAAGTAATATTTACTAGTATGAAATGGAAAGATCTATCTCTTAAAGAGAGAAAACAGATATATGATAGTGTCAGGGCAAATAACCCTGATGCTACATATTTTGATATTAAAGAGCAATTTGATTCTATTCCTACATATGAAGATGGTAAAGGTAAAACCATAAACAAAGCAGATTTACCACCAGAATATAGAACTGGTACTCCTGAATACTTTGAAAGACAAAGAAAAATATCAGGTGCAGTTAATACAGTTCAACCAGAAGCTTATATTACTCCAGCTGGTTATATTAAAGATGCAGTTAACTTCATTGAAGATTTAGGTAAAGGAGATTATACTGGAGCTGCTATTGACGCTGCATTAAATCTAATACCTTGGGGAGTTGGTAAAACTATAAAGAAGATAAAAAAGAAAGTAGGAAGAGCAATTGAAGGAACGGATGTATATACTGCAGAGTCCTATGCTGAGCCTTTTACTCCTACAATCACTAAGAAGAAGGGTAAGAAGGTTAAAACTGAAGCTGATTATGACCAAGAGTTTGCCGAAGTAAAGAGAAAACATAATAATATGCAAGAGTATGAAAAAGAACTTAGCAAGATTACTAATGATTTTCTAATGCCTAATACTGGAAGCGTAGAAATGCTTGAAAGAATTGATAATGCTTATGGTACAAACTATAAGAAAGCTGCATCTGCTATTGCTTTTCAAGATATGGCTAATAGAGGTAAGTATGTCAAACATCAACAAATGTATGATAGTGCTGGGAATCCTATATATGGTAGGACTACTGGTAAAGTAGAGCAACCTACTATAGAAGATATGACAGTTAGTCTTAATCCAGATTATTATCTAGAATGGACAGCAAATCATGAAATTAGTCACTTAGCAGATGCCTTAGTTAATAAAGCGCATAGTGCAGATGCTACAAATAACTATATGGAATATCTACTAGATAGAGATAACATAATGAGTTATAATGAGATAAGACAGAGCTTGATGGATGTTAACCCTAACACGTATAGATACTTAACTACACCTAGTGAAAATAAGGCTCACATGATTCAACTTAAGAGAGGTATGCAAAAAGAAGGTCTTATTAACAACTGGACAGATCCTATTACTCAGGATAAGATCGAGGAGTATTTATCTTATCGTAGCAAATATGCAAATAGGGTTAATCCAGTATTACGAACTCTATATGATATTAGACCAGATAAGCAAGGTTTTATAAATAGAATGAATAATCTTACTCCAATCGAATGGGCTGTTCCATTAGGATTACCTGTATTCTTTGGAGAAGAACAAGAAAACAAATAATCAATATGAAAGAGTTAGAAGGAGTATACCCACTATATCCTGTACCAAGTTATAAGAAAGGTGGAATACATATCAAAAAAAGCAAGAGAGGTACATTTAAAGCTGCAGCAAAAAAGGCTGGTATGGGTGTACAAGAATATGCAAATAAAGTATTAAAAAAAGGCAGTAAAGCAAGCCCTGCTATGAAAAAGAAAGCAGTATTTGCTAGGAATTTTGGTGGTAAAAAGAAAGGTTGATGGGAAAAAGATTAAGAACAAAATTTATACAATACGATGATGTTGGGAATTTATTATGTTATAAATGTAATAAATATAAACCAGAAGAGGATTTTGATAATTCTCCTAGCAATTGGTTTCGCAATGGAAAAGATCGTAGGTGTAAAGATTGTAAGAAACAGCAATACTTAAAAAGAAAAGCTGCCAATAGAGGCAAGAAAGATCTGAATAGAATATTATTAGAGAGATATCATGGAGTGTTAGAAAGATCTAATAAGAAAGGTCAAGAATGTACTATTACACTAGATTATCTAAGAGAATTATGGTGTAAACAAAATGGACTATGTGCTATATCTAATTTACCTATGACATATATATTCAATAATGGTAGAATACCTACTAATGTAAGTGTTGATAGAATAGATTCCAAAAAAGGATATACTAGAGATAATGTTCAATTAGTTTGTATGGCAATTAATCAAATGAAATCAGATCTTGATAATAATACTTTTTATAATTTATGTAAAGCGGTATACAAGAATGCTGCTAAGTGGAATCATTAATAAATCTAATTAAATATAATTATGGATAACAATAGTAATACACTATTAGGTTGGGAAGCAGTAGCAGATGCATTGTCATCTGAAACATTAAATAATCCTCTAGTAACAGGTACGTTTAGTACAGGTAATGATGATCTATCTGATGATGAAATCAAACGTTTACAAAGAACTAACAGAGGTCCTTCAGTAAAAGAAGTGTTTGGAGTAGATACTTCTAAAGAAGAAAAAGATACTGAGGTTGAAGAGACTGAAGAAACTGAAGAGGAAACAGAAATAGAGGAAGAGGAAGTAGAAGTTGAAGAACCTAAAAAGAAATCTAAACAGACTAAAGAAGTAGAAAAAGTTGAGGAAACATCTACTGAAGAGGAAGAGTTAGATAATGAAGGTATTCAAGTTAGTGCTTTCTTTGATGCTATTACTGAGGAATTAGGGTTAGACTTTGAAGAGGATGAAGAAGTACAGAAACCTAAAACAGTAGAGGAATTATGTGAATACTTCAAGGATTTAATTGAAGAAAATTCAACTCCAGAGTATTCAAGTGAAGAGGTTGCTAAGATTGACGAATTTGTTCGTAATGGTGGTAAACTAGAAGATTATTTTCAAGTTAGTGCTGCTATTGATTTTGATAACTTTGACACTTCAATTGAGAGTAATCAAAAGCAAATCATTCGTGAATTGTTGTTAGAAAAAGGGTTTAGTGAGAAAAGAATCCAGAGTAAACTAGAAAAGTATGAAGATGCTGGTATTCTAGAAGATGAAGCAGAGGAAGCTCTTGAACTAATGAAGGAGATTACCGAAAAGAAGAAGGAACAGCTATTGATTGATCAGGAAAAGCAAAATGAGGCAAGAATCGAGCGCCAACAAAAATTTGTCGATGACGTTGTCATCAACATTAAATCGCTGAAAGATATCAGAGGTATCGCTATTCCTGAAAAGGATAAAAAAGCTTTATTGAATTATATCTTTAAAGCGGACTCAGATGGTCTTACTCAATATCAGAAAGACTATTCTAAGAGTGTAAAAAATTTAATTGAGTCTGCCTATTTTACTATGAAGGGAGACACTTTGCTAGATACTGCAAAAAAAATTGGAACTAGCTCTGCTATAAAGACCTTGAAACAAAGTTTAAAGACAACAGGTGCTACGAAAGGCACTAAAAGAATTCACACTAGTTCATCAAACTCTATATGGAGTATCGCAGCACGAAGTTTAAACAATAATTAAAGATTATAAATTAATTTATGGATAACGGAATTCTGAATAATTTACAGATCGGTAAAAGTAGATGGTTTTCAGATCTTATTGACGAGAATAAGATTTCAGAAGCAATGTTGTCAAGACCGTATGAAGTAGAACGTATTGTTTCTTACGTATTTGCCGCAAAAGACGGTGCTTATGGTACTTCCATTGATGCTATCACAGGTGGTCTTGGTAACGTAATGACTATTGATCAAAGTACATATGAATGGTATGTTGAAATTGATACCGATAGAGCTGTAACAATTCGCTCTGCAAAATGGCAGGGTACTGAAATTACTGCTGCTAATGCTGACACAATCATGGCTGGTATTGGCAACACACCTATCCAAGTATGGGTAGAAGATAAATGGTTTGGTCCGGGTGCTATTGTAGTACTTGATGACAAAGAATATCAATTACGTATTCAAGGTGCTCCTGTACAGGACGGTAACTTGTGGTGCTATACTATGTTCATCGCTGATGGTCAGTCTAGTTCATACGTTCCCGGTAAGTATTTGTTAGCTGGTCGTGAAATGTCACGTCTTGGTGCTGCTTACGAGGAGTACAGTGAAGAAGCAGATATCCTGAACTACAATACTCAATTCAAGATGCGTAACTACTTATTCACAACTCGTTTGAGTTATGATATTACAGGTACGGCTTATGCAACTGTATTGTGGATTGCATTGAAGGATCCTAAAACAGGTAAGAAATCTTATTTGTGGTCTGACTATCAAGAATGGGTGGCAATGCGTGAATGGAGAAAACGTTGTGAGATGATGATGGTTTACTCTAAGTCAAATCGTAATGCTGATGGTACTTTCTCTTTGAAAGGTACTAACGGTCGTCCGGTTTATTTGCCAGCTGGTTTGCTTGAGCAGATTGCACCGTCTAATAGACGTTATTACACTGAGTTGACAACAGAGTTGCTTGAGGACTTCTTGTTTGATCTGTCTTACAATATTCTTGGTACTAATGAGCGTAAGTTCGTAGCCTTAACTGGTGAGATGGGTATTCGCGAGTTTGACCGTGTATTGAAACAAAAAGCCGCTACGATGAATGTAATCGATACTAAGTTCATTAGTGGTAGTGGTCAAGAGTTGACTTTAGGTGGTCAGTTTGTAACATACAAGATGAATAATGGTATTGAGTTGACATTGAAACACTTCCCGTTGTATGACAACACTACGTTCAATCGTTTGTTACACCCACTTTCTGGTAAGCCGCTTGAGTCTTATCGTTTTACATTCTTGGATGTAAGTCGTAGAGATGGCGAAGCAAACATTGTTAAGGTAGTACGTAAGGGTCGTGAGTTCATGCAGTGGTATACTGGTGGTTCTATTTCTCCTGCAGGTCCTGCAAAATCTATCAACACTTTGCGTTCTAATGCAAAAGACGGTTACTCTGTTCACTTCTTAGGTGAGATGGGTATTATGTTGAGAGATCCGCGTGGCTGTGGTGAGTTGATCATGGACGCTGAGGGTTAATCCACGTATTTAAACAAGTACGCCAATATTATACAATATAACTTATAGGGGCGTAATAGCCCCTATATTTTTTTATTAACAGGTTTAAAATCTATATTTAATTAAAAATATATGGAAGCAACGTTAAGATTTATTAGAACTAACCCTTGGGTTGGTATTTCAAAGTTTAAAAATTGTGGTGATTATATTGGTCCGTATTGGACTAGATCAGGAAACAGATATACTGGTTTAACAGAAGAGGATGCTCGTAGACTTGAAAAAGCTATTGGTTATCCAGAAGGTCATTTAGCACCATATAGTCCATTCTGGGCTACTTATTCAGTTAAGTTAGGTAATAAGGATCTATATATACATACTGAAAAACCAGAGGATGAATTAAAGTATTTATTCTTAAAAAGTCACAAAAGAGTAGCATTTGGTACTAGTAATATTACACCAAGTACTGACTATTTGCTAAGTAATTCTCAAGCAGAGGCAGAAGAGAATAATAAGAAATTTAAAATTAAGCGTGAGGCCTATTCAGCATTTACTAAGATGTCTCTTGAAGAAATGCGTAAATGTCTTAGACTTTATGGTATTAAGTCAGATTCAATTAGTAATGAATTAGTTGAAAGTAAGCTGAACGAACTTATTGAAAATGATCCACAAAGATATTTACTACTGTGGGTAAATAATAAGAATAAAGAAACTCAATACTTGATTGAAGCAGCTATTAGTAAAAATATTATTCGTAAGAATAAGAATATGTATTACTATGGTACTGATGTAATCGGTCGAAGTATGGATGAAGCTGTACTGATGCTTGATGATAAAAAGAATCAAGATATAAGACTAGCCATCATGCAAGAAATAGAATCTAAGTAATATGACAGTATTAGAAGCACATATAGCATTTAAGATTGAAGCAGATAAAAATGCCGTTAATATTGGTATATCTGGATGTCCGTCTTTTTTACCTGAGGAAATTGATTATTGGTTATATACAGCGTATCTAAGTAAGATAGCTACTAAAGCTACTGGTAACAATACTCTTAGAATACCATTTGAAGGTAATATAAAAAGAGTAGCAGACTTAGAAGGTTTAGTAAAAACTGATAAGGGATTGTCTTTACTAAGTGAGTCTATAAGTAATAGACTTACTATGAATAATTTCAAATCTAGTATTACTTATGGTGATGATACTCAAGATAAGCGTATGTACTTCTTAGAAGGAATTTTACATTTTGGTAGTAATAAGATAGCTACAGTAAAACTTATTAGTCACGAACAAGCTACTAGATTTTTAGAAACTTATAATAATAAACCTTGGATTGAAGAACCTGTAGCAATATTAGAGGATAATAAGTTAATAGTATTTATAGATAGGGATCTTATGATAGGTCCCTACACTATAGATATTACTTATCTAGCATACCCAAGAAAGATTAATAATCAAGATATTACGTCTACTCTAGATGAAATTCCAGAGTATATGCAATATGAAGTAGTTAAATTAGCTGCTGACATGGCAATTGAGAATATTGAATCTCCAAGAACTCAAACACATCCACAGTACGTAGCACAATTATCAGAGTAATATGAGTAGTAAGGAAATGCAAATGGAATTCGAAAGACGAATTCAACTTATTAGCCCAGATCTTATTATAGATGAGAAACCTAACTCTGATCTTATATTTTCAATACTAAATGAAGCTCAAGATAGGTATGTAATGATGAACTATGTTGGTGATGATCAGATGGAAACTGAAACCAACACACATACTAGAAATACAGATTCTATTAAGAGTTTATTAGTAGAAAAAGAGTTAACTGCAACAGGTACTACTCTTAACGGTTTCACAAGATATAGATTACCATACATGTCTACTGAAGAATATTTCTTATATGTACACTCCTTTAGTAAAGTAAAAGGTACATACAAACAATATAAAGATTTTGTTAGGGTAGACAATCAATTAGTTAAGTATAGGGATCTTGGTAAGTTTATTAAAACTGCATACAATACACCTATCATTAGGCAACCTGCTGTTGCATTAGTATCAGATCCTACTACTAAATATAACTATATAGAAGTAGCAGTAGATGCATATACTACATTAGGTAATGTTACATTGACTTACTACAGGAAGCCATTAAGATTTAATACTACCGATGGAGCTAGTAAATGTGAACTACCAGAATCAATTCATAGTGAAATTGTAGATTTAGCAGTTAATATGTTTATTACTGAAGGTAAATATAGATTACAAGTAAAACAACCAAATAATCAACAATAATGAGGTACATTGACTTACAAGAAGCATTTGAATTAGAAATAGCTCAGTTAGATAGTAATCTAACGAAACCTACTACTTCAGATATTGAATATTGGTTAACAGCTGGTTTAATTAAGTTTATTAAAACTAGATACTCTGGTATCAATTTTAAGCAAACTGGTTTTGAACAAGATCAAAAGAGAACTGACGATCTTCGTAGTTTAGTCACAAGAAAATCTTATCAGTTCACAACCTATCCAGAAGAGTATACAGTTACTCTACCAGAAGATTATATGACTACTTTAGGTGAAACAGCTGTAATATTTAGTTATGATCATTGTTGGCCTGTGGGCCCAAGTGGTCAACCAAGAACTAAAAACACAGATGTGTTAGAGGCTACTGTAGAAAATATTGATAGACAAAGACAAAATACTTTGTCAGAATATAGATTACATGGTAGATCTGCTAGACCATTAAGACTATATGAAGGTAATACTATTCATTTATATACAGATGGTAATTACCATATAAGAAATTATATTCTCACATACTTGAGAATACCCAACAAGATTAGCCTCACTGATGCTCCATTTGAGGAGTACAAGGATATGCCAGCATCAACTCATGATGAGATAGTAAAGTTAGCGGTTGAGTTGTATTTGGAGAATGAGGCTAATCCAAGATATCAATCGTATATTAACGAAGTAAATAGTATGGAGTAATATACGAAAAGTTTAGTTTAACGAGGAAATGCGAAAGCAAAGTAGAAGAACTAAAATAAGTTAAACTGAGCTCAATGTTTAACTATTAAATTTAAATAAAATGTTACAAAAAGTAAATAAAGTACTTATCGCTAAGACAGCTCCGGCTTCTTATACTACTGTAGATGCTTTAGTTGACGGTGATATCGCATTGTTCAATGAGAACAAAGTAATTGTTAAATCTGCATCTGAGGCAGAAGCTGCCACTGCACTTTACATTGGTGTTTGTGTTGGTAAAGAAGATGTATACGATCAAGAGGGTACAAAATCTACAAAGTCGGTTATTAACTATAGTATGCCGATTCAGAAAGGTTCTAAGCCGTCTATGGTATTCACTAAGTTTGTTGATAAAGCTGAAGATAAAGTAGTAATTACTGCAACTGATGTTACTCCTGAAGTAGGACATCGTTATGTATTGCGCATTGTTTACAATGACATTCACGAAGCTCCGGGTCAGTTTACTCATACCTATGAGGTAATTGCTAAAACTACCAATGCAACAGATTTGATCACTTCTTTCAAGAATAAGATCAACAATCATAAACAAGCTAGAGTAGTAGCTACTAGTGCTGCTGCAGTATTAACATTGACTGCAAAGGAAATTCCGTACAATCAGGGAATTACTTTAGATGCTGGTTATTGCCAAGTATCTATGGATGTTTTCATGTGGAAGACAATCCCTTCTGGTTTGTTAAGCAATGTAATGTATCCTATTTCTAATTTGACGATTGCTAAGACTCAGGGTACTCCGGGTCGTGGTAATGCTTATATTGTAAGAGACCGTGAGAATTGGAATCTTGGTTACGAAGGTATTCAGTACCGTGCTAATGCTATTTATCCGTATATTGCTCCTGAATTCAGATCAGATTTGAGTGCAGAATACGATACTCTTACTTTAGAGTGGGATAACTTGTATTTGAGCAATGATAATCAGTACATCAAAACTACTCCGCTATCTGCAGAGATTTATGTTAATAAAGATGAAATTTCTGGTTCTGCTTTTGAAACAGCATTAAAAGCATTTGTTGCTAAAGCCTAACTTTTAAACTTATTAACTCACAAGGGGGCTTGGGGTATTCCCCCATGCTCCCTTTTTTATTTTAAAAAAAATATGGAAGAATCATTATATTTAGCGGAAGTAAAATTACTTACCAGATATTGTCATAATTGCCTTGATAATAAAATGAAAGAGCGTATTATGATGTTCTTATTTAAGAAGGAATTATATGACAATGCCACAAAGTTAGGTCTGACAGAAGATGCTGATATGTATTATAAAGAAATGTTAAACCTACTTGGTATGAGAACCTGTAATTGTACAATAAATTGTAATACTTGTAAAAACTGTAGTAATGGATCATGCACAATATGTAAATAAGGTAGGTAAACAGATTAATGATTCTACCAAAATGAATGTTGATATTGATAATACATCTGTTACTAATATAGTACTTATTCCTCATTTAGAAACTATATATAATCAACTTGAGTCTGACTTAAAGAAAAATGATCCAGATTTTCCTTTTACTCAGGAAGATTTGATTAAGATTGGTGGGTACATTAACTGTTTAAAAAAACAAATAAATTTCTATGAAATACAAGACATTGATAATAATTGTATTCTTACAGAAATTGAAGAACATATAATCCAAGAGTAATATGAATAAAAAGATATCACAATTTGAACTAACAACTAAACTGCAAGAGCAAGACCTCATTACCCTTGTACAAGATGGTAGTAATAAAAATATTACTAGTGGAAGTTTTACTACATCACTATCAGGTACATTTGCTACTAATGAGAGAGTAGATGCTGTAGAAGAAGATGTTGAGATACTAGATACTAAAGTAAATGATAATTATAAAGATCTTAGTAATAAGATAGTAGAAGGAGATACTAGTGTAACTACTAATCTTAATAGTGCTATTACTAGTTACTATGATGTATTGAATAATAAGATCATTACTTTAGATACTAAGCATGACACCGATATGTCAGAGATTGGTGGTACTATGCAAGAGTGGATAGATGATATTGATAATAGATCTACATTACAACAATTACAGGATGCTCTCAATAGACTTACTGTAGCTGAGAATACTATCACGGCTTTAGCAGAAGTAATTGCAAATGGTGGTGGTAGTGGTGGAGATGTTCCAGGTTATCATACACAACCTTCTAGTACTATTACTTCTTTACAAGGATATTATAAAGGAATAAGTGCTGATCCCTTAGTAAGTACTGATACATTAAATCAAGCATTATCTAAACTTGAAAATCAAGTAGAAGCAGTTGCAGATGGATCTGGTTCTTTACCTGTAATCAAAATGGGTGAAAGTACTACACCTACTGATAGCTATATTTATACTGCCGGTAAAGTAAAACAAGACTACGTATTTAAAAGTGGGGATACTGTACCTGGAAGAATAATATATACTACAGGTATACAGGGAGGGCAAACATTCCGTTCTGGTTGGGATGGAGTTGGAGCTAGTTTGTATCCATCAAATTCTAAATGGAATCTAGAATTAGATAACCTATTTGTTAGAGGTAATATGACAGTTAATGAATTAACTGTAAATGAAATAAAAGCAGTAGGTGGAGATATTTTAGTTACATTAGGTGATATGAAATGTATTAAAGTAGAGGAAAAAGATAATGGATACAAATGTTACTTTGATACAGAAGATGGCACCAAGTATAATGAATTTATTGTAAACGACCAAGCAATATGTCAAAAATTTGATGGACATAATGTAAAAAGATATTGGAGAGCTGTAACAGAAGTAGGTAGTGATTATATATTACTATCTAAGGATGTGTGTGAGCCTGGTAGTAGTACGCCTTCTGCGGATGATGAAATATTATTATTAGGTCATAGAGTAGAAGGAGATGCTGAATATGACAAGCAAATGGAAGATAGACGTAATGCTATTTTCATTTCTGCAAAAGGGTCAAATGCTCCAAGGATTGCCTTTTACTCAGGAATCAATGATTTTACTTTGGAAGGCAAAGATAAAACAGTAATTGGAAAAGATAGTAAATTTGTTGGTACAATCACAGTAGTATCTAAAGATGGAACTGAAACTGGTATCCCTATTTATAGAGGTACGTGGTCAGTGGATAAACAATATTATTATTATGACTGTGTAACATATAATGGTAGTACTTGGATAGCCACTCAGGATAATATTGGCAAAGAACCGAAAGAAGGAAGCCCTTACTGGACAATTTATATTGCAAAAGGAGAAAATGGGCAAGCTGGTGATGATGTTGCAAAATGGGTAGAAATTGTTGGAAATAGAATGTTTCTATATGATTCCCCAGATTTTTCTGGTACTCCTACCCCAAATAATTTAGGATTAAATGCAAATGTATATGGAATTGTGCAACCATCATATCAGTGGACAAATGTAACAAATAATAGTGAAATTGTTGGTTATGGTAATTCTTTGATAATTACACCTGATATGGTTGCTGATAGAATTGCTGTTTTCAGATGTACTGTAACAGACACCGATACTCAGGCAACATATTATGACGAAGTACAGATTGCTAAATTAGCAAATGGTGCCGAAGGTTTAGATGCATATTATATAGACTTAACAAATTATTCTGCATCTGTTCCATTTGATAGTTCTGGTAATATACTAATAGATCCATCTACAATATATACTAATGTATTTGCATATCATGGGGTTACTCAAATACCAATTATTTCTATGACAGCCAAGTTTACTGAAGGTTCTGGTACATGTGAAGTTAAAGATAATAGAGTATCTTTGAAAACATTAACTTCTACTAGTGCAAGAATAACTCTTACAATTGAAGTAGACGAAGGTGTAACAGTAACTAAAGATTGGTATATTAACCAAAGTAAAAATGGAGAAGATGGTTTTAATGGAGAGGATGCCGTTAGAACATATTTAACTGGAGAACAATTTTTTCACTATGCAGAATATGCAAAAATACCAACGCCACAATCAATAACATTAAAAATGGATACTACATTAATGGATGTAGCTTCATATAAATGGTATTGGAAAGTATCTGGTACTTCTGAATGGACCTTGTTAGAAGGAGAAACAAAATCTGAATTAGTTGTAGTTTATAATGGAATCTATTTTCAAACTGGTGAAGATGAGATTACGTTTAGATGTGTTGTAACTAGTGTCAGTGGAATGTCCTTTGAAGATATAATTACAATAAATAATGTTCGAGATGGAGAAAGTGCGTACAGAGGAGCGTTAGACAATGAAAGTATGACTGTTCCTGCAAACTACGAAGGTGTTGTTAGCGATTGGTCTCAAGCTACTACTTATGCTAATTTAAGAAGGGGTGGTACAAAATTTGCTAATACTGAATATACTTTAACTTCTTCTCAACTAAGTGGGATAGGTACATTAAGTATAAATCAGGAAAAGAAACAAATTACTGTTAATAGCTCCAGTATTCCAGAGAATTATATTACTGTACAATGGCAAATAAATTTTGTGTACGAAGGACAAGTTGTAGATACAGTGGTGTTATCTTTAGTAAAAAATGTTACAGGTAAAAATGGAGATATCGGTAATTCTTCTATACAAATCTATTGTAATACTAATAGCACTCCAACACGTCCTACTTTTACAGAAATGATTTCTTCTAGTGGTGGAACCTCAGGGGCTTTCGCTTGGTTTCCAGATCCTACTAATAGTACAACCACTCTTACTTGGACAAGTACAGGTTATCTTAATCCAAATACAAATAAGATAGATTTATTACCTGATAAATCAGGGTATAGATGGACACAACCTGTAATTTTTTCTCCGTTGAATGGAGAAAATGGTTCAGATGGTAGAGGTGTGAGAAGTGTTACTATGCAATATTATAAATCTACTTCACCAACAGCATTGTCAGGTGGAAGTTGGAGTTCAACTGCACCAAAAGCAGAGGATGGATATTGGATATGGACTAGATTATATATAGTGTTTGATGATGGAGATTATTCATATACAAATGCAGTATGTACTACAGGTGCAACCGGAAGTACTGGAGATTATGGTCCTGGTTTAAGTTATCGTGGTGAATACTCTTCTTCTACTAGTTATTCTTGGACAACAAACTCTCAAGGAAATGTGAGAGATATAGTAAAATACAGTGGTTCATTTTATGCAGTAAACAGATCTAAAAAAGGTGCTGGTGCGTTTAGTGGAAAAACTCCAAGTTCAAATGCAGGTACAGATGGTGGTAACTATTACTGGGTTAAATTTAATTCTTTTGATAATGTAGCTACAGATTTATTATTTGCAGATAAAGCAACCATTGCAGGATGGGATTTTTATAATACTAATATTCAATCTCAATCTGGTACAATGCGATTAGATGGTAGAACAACTGCTGCCGTTACAAGTAAAATTCATTTAGCAATAGGATCTAATGCGGCATCTTCACCTGGATCTGCACCGTTTAGAGTAGATACTAGCGGTCAATGTTACACATCAAAGCTAAATGCAGTAGGTGGTACTGTAGGAGGATTTGATATTTCGGGAGGTAGAATGACAGGTTCTAATTCAGACAGTTATGGAAACAAGTTCACATTATCCCCTACTATGACTATGTATGGTAGTTATGGAATTCCTTCTGCTGCTGTTGGTTTTGGTTTATCAGCAATTCCAGCAACTACTGGGCAAACATGTCCTGCAGTAGTATTGAATACTTTGAATAGTAGAGGAGGTGCTACAAATGGCTTTACTCTCATATTATATAATGGATCTGCTAGATATAGTAATACCCCACAACGTTGGTTAAATTGTCAACATTATACTAATTCAGGATGGGGATCTGGTTTTTCTGTAGAAAGTAGATACTTCGGAGATTCAAACAATATGGAAAGAACTATTGTCAATTTTGTTCAGTTACCTACTTTAACTCAACTAAAAAATTACGGTTTGGAGTCTAGTGATACTAGTTTTAATGTTAGGGTAAGTAATAGTGGATATTTATATATAGAAGGATAATATGGAACTTAATTTAAAGGAAAGAGCAATTATAATATACAACTTACTTTGGAAATATGATTCTTATGTTAATTTACAAACAAAAGAGTCTATTAAACAAAAAGTTGACTTTACAGAAGAGGAGCTTGAAGGAATTAGTCAATATACTGGTGTAGATGGTAATGTATATACACAGTTTAGTGGCGCCTTGGATCTAGAAACTACCCAAAACTATGAATTTACTGAAAATGAAATAATTTATCTTGCAGATAAAATAATGGTTTTAAATGCAACTAATAGGTTGAATGATGAGGGTATGTCGATGTATGAAAAAATTGAGAACATCTACTCACAAATACAAGCAGAAAAAGGGTTTACAAAAATAGGACCGTGGCAATATGCTAACGCAAAAGAACTAAATAATAACTATTACAATGGTTAAGAATAATGTATATTATGAATGGTTTGCAAGTATAACCGTACCCAATCCAGATCAGGTTGGGTACTGGGTTGACTTGGGAGCAGATTCAAAAGGTAGAATAATTAAAGTTTACAATCGTGATATAGAAAAATGGGTTGTACTCTTTGATGTAAGTAAAGATGACTATGTACCACCATTTATTGGTTCTAATGGCAACTGGTGGGTAGACAATAGAGATACTGGAGTAAAAGCTACTGCAGAGACTCCATATATAGGTAAGAATGATCATTGGTTTACTTATGATCCTATCAACAAAGTATATGTAGATACAGGTATAGAAGCTCGTGGTCTTAGTGCTTATGATATTGCAGTTAAATTAGGTTTCGAAGGTAGTGAACAAGATTGGATTGATAGTTTAAGCAAAGCATCTGAAGATGCAGCTATTGCTGCACTAGATGCAGCTAATAAAGCAAATGAAGCTGCAGATAAAGCTAACCAAGCTGTAGAAGAAATTGAAGGTATAGTTGACGATGCTATAGCTGCTGCTGATAAAGCTGAAGAGATCGCTAGTAATCCACCAAAGATCGTAGATAATGATTGGTGGATCTATAACTACGACACTAAACAATATGTTAATACTGGTATATCTGCTATTGGTGATGCTTTCACTTACAAGAAGGAATATCCTTCAATAGAAGCAATGGAAGCCGATTGGGGTACTGCTGATGTAAAGTTAGGTGGGTATGTACTTATTAATACTAATAATGTAGAAGATCCTGATGATGCTAAAGTTTACTTAAAGACTCAAGAAGGCTGGAAGTTTATTGTTGACTTATCTGGTATGCAAGGTATTCAAGGTTGGTCAGCATATGAATTTGCAGTAAAACATGGTTTCGTAGGTACTGAAGCAGAATGGGTTCAATCATTAAAACAACCTGCATTAGATGCAGCAGCAGAAGCCTTAGATGCTAAAGCTCAAGTAGAAGCTACTGAACAAGCTGTTAAAGAAGCAGAAGCATTGCGTGTTACTGCAGAACAAGGTAGAGTTAATGCTGAGAATACCAGAGTAAGCAATGAAAATACACGTATCTCCAATGAAGATAGTAGGAAAGCAGAAGAGACTAAAAGGGTAACTGCTGAGAATGAGCGTATTGCTGCAGAGAACTCTAGAAAGTCTGAGGAGGAGATTCGTAAGATTAATGAAGCTAATCGTGTATCTGCTGAAAGTTCTAGAGCTAGTGCAGAGACATTAAGAGCTTCTGCTGAAGCTGAACGTAACACAAATGAGCAGAAAAGGATTGAGGAAGAAACAAAAAGAATCAGTTCTGAAGAAGGAAGAGTTGCAGCTGAAACAGAACGTGTAGATAATGAAGATGCTAGAATAGCAGCTGAAACTACTCGTGATACAGCAGAACAGGAAAGGATAGCAAATGAAGCAACTAGACAGGCAAATGAGGCTGTTAGAGAGACTCAAGAGGCTGCAAGGGAAAAGAATACAGCTGACGCTATAACTGCCGTAAATGAGGCTAAAACAGCCGCACAACAGGCTACTACAAATGCAACTACTGCTGCTAACAATGCTAATACTCAAGCAGCGAGAGCTAAGGAATACGCAGACAATCCTCCCAAAGTAGGGGATGATGGTTATTGGTATCTTTGGGATGAAGTTGATGATGTATATGTAAATACTGGTTGGCCATCCTCAGGTATTGTATTAAAAGGTAGTTTTGATAGTCCAGAAGATTTAGATACTATAGTAGATCCACAACTTAGTGATTCTTATATTGTTGGTACAGACTTATACTTTTGGAATGGTACTGAATGGGTTAATATGGGTAGATTCCAAGGACCTCAAGGAGAACCCGGTAAAGATGCTGAACTTAGTAAAGCAGCTATTGAAGCTGTATTAGTAGGTGAAGTAACTACTCATACTCATGATACTAGGTATTATACTAAGGATCAAACTGATGCTAACATAAAGGTAGTAGCAGATGATCTTGCTAACAATTACTATAACAAATCCCAAGTAGATAGTAAATTTACTTCTGTATATATTTTCAAAGGATCTGTAGATACGATTGAAGATTTGCCTACTGAAGGTAATGTTATTGGTGATGTGTGGAATGTTCGTAAGAACGATACTAACTATGCATGGACAAGTGAAGGTTGGGATGCATTAGGTGGTACTGCTGAATTAGCATCATTGACAGCTAATGGTTTGATGTCCAAGGAAGACTTTGCAAAGTTACAAGGTATTGAAGCAGGTGCACAAGTTAATAAGATTGAGACTATTACTAAAAGAGTACTTTTGAATGCTGTAAATAAGAATGTAACTATACCAGAGGATATTAAGATCTCAGATACTGAACCTACTGAGGAAGAGATCATGTGGTTAGATCCAAGTGAAAACTATGACTTTACATTTGATGGTTATAGTCAAGCACAAGCAGATGAGTTGTTTGTAAAGAAGGAAGCAGGTAAAGGTTTATCTACTAAAGATTATACAGCTGAAGATAAAAAGAAAGTAACTAACTTAGGTAGTTATGTGTCTAATGCTACAAGTGCTACTGCTGATGCTAATGCTGTTGCTATTACTCTGGAAAAGAAAGATCCTACAACAGGTACAGCAGATAGTAGTGCAATAACTATTGATAAAGCTACTACTAGTAAAGCTGGTGTAATGTCTGCTGCTGATAAGGCTAAACTTGATGCTTCATTAACTGCTTCTGATAATATTGCAACTGCTACTAAATTAGCCACTGCTAGAACTATATGGGGGCAAGCGTTTAATGGTAGTGCAAATGTTAGAGGTAATATAAGTGACGTGGATGATGTTTACATGAACAATAATAGATCTTTATATATAAAAGATACTAATGGGAAAAATCTTAGTGCACTGTTAATAAATGATCAAAATGGCTTCTATCTGGGTTTTGGTGCTGGCTCTAATGGCTACCTCTCGTGTTTAGACGGAAACATAATTTTATTTAGAACTGCTGTTTCTCATACTGAAAGAATGAGGATAACATCTGATGGTAAAGTTGGTATAGGTACAACTGCTCCGGATGCTAATTTACATGTCTCTGGCGATAAATATAATATAAAATTAAACTCTACAACTGGTTCTACAGAAGATTCAACTTTTATATGGGGATCAAGTTCAAATAAAAATACAGCATGGAGAATCGTTGACAATCCTACCAGTGGGTTATGGTTACAGTATGGTGTTTCAGGTGCAGACACCCATAATATGACAATAAGTGGTATGAATGCCACTAATTTAAATGCACTTGAAGTAAAAGCAAAGAATTTAACTGTAAATGGTAGTAAAGTATGGCATGCTGGTAATGATGGTACAGGTAGTGGACTAGATGCTGACTTGTTAGATGGGCATCATGCTGGATATAAAAATGGTGATCTTGCATTATATATTAATCTTCCAAAAATAACTGATTTAATAAGTCAGGGTTTATTAAGATCAGATTATGAGACAGTTGGCTATCCGACAGAGGATTTTTTGATTGCATTATGTAAATGGGCAATAAACAATTATACGGATGAAACTTCCCATGTATTGCTACAAGGAGAGATTACTCCTGCTGTCTCGGGGTGGTGTGTTTTGAATCTTTATGCTAATGATGGAAAAGATAACGCAACAGGATTACCAAAATATTGTTCAGGTCAAGTAAACTTAATTAATAAAAACTCCATATTATTTGGTTCTTATAATGGAACCTGGTATTATAAAACATTAGTAGATACTTCTAATCTAGAAGATACTCTAGCATACTGGTATGAAAACAATGAGAATGCTTCATCCACAACGTGTTTGACAGGTGGTAATAGAAATGTAATTGAATCATTAAGAAGTAAGTTTAAGAGATGTATTGCTAAACCCTATGGAGATGATGCTGCATTAATTAGTTATTGTAATGAAGAAAATAGTGCTAATTGGCCCGATGGTTCTGCTATTGATATTGACCTTTCTAGAAAAGAAAATAGAATGGTGTATTTCCCAAAATACTATCATAAAACTGTTGAAAGATCACCTGGCATTTGGAGAACTTATATTTCTGAACAACAAATTGATAGGGATTATATTGAAGAACCTGAAATGTTGTTAAGTACTTTTGAGGCTTATACTAATACTGATGGAACTTTAATGTCTGTATGGGGTGTAGCGTCTACTGCTTCACAAACAATAGCAACATTTGTTACACAAGCCAAAGCTAATGGTTCAATGTGGGGTATTGGAGATTATAGATCTCACGCTACTATAGCTAGAATGTTCTGTGCTTACTATAAGAATACTAATATTAGTACAAGTAATAGTGCTATACCATGTTCTGGAGGTACTAAGAGATATAACTACGGTAAAACTGGTGGAACAATGACTCTTGGTAATAGAGATGGTAAAGTTGCAGTTATAGAAGATACTGGATACTATTCAACTAACTTCTTAGGACTTGAAGACTGCTATTACAGTAAGTGGGAGTTTGTACAAGGAATAAACATTTTAAAAGGTAAATACGTTGTATATGACGGAGGTTCATTCCCAGATAAGGATGTAGCAGAGCTTGAAGCAGCAGGTGCTACTAATATCAGAGTTGTAGGATATGAACCTAATCCAGCTGCAACTACTGGATATAATGGATGGACTAAAGCCGTAGCTCAAGGTAAATATGGTGATGTAGTTCCTACAGCACATGGTGGATCTGAAACTACTTACTATTCTGACTGTAGTTGGTTTAATCCAACAGGAAATAGAATCTTTCTACGGTCGGGTGATTCGGGTAATGGTTCTCGATGCGGGGTCTTCGTGGCTGCTGCTTTTTATGCGTCCTCGTCTTCGTGGACCTATATCGGTGCAAGATTAGCCTTTTATGGTAAGATCGTTGTAGTTGATTCAGATACATTTAAGAAAATGCAGGCATAGTCCTGAGTAATACAGATAATTAAATATTAATAACAAGGGCGGGATCTAAAAGAATTACTATGGGATGACTTTATGGTAAGACTGCTGTCACATTATTTCATACTTGAAAAAACAGTCAGGTAATTCAGATAATGGTTCTCAATGCAGAGTCTTCATAGCTAATGCTAATAATGCATCCTCGAATTCATAGACAAATATCAGTGAAATTTTGGAACTAACAGATACTTTCAGATAATTACAAAAATGTTTGTTGAACTTAGATCAGCCTTACCTCTAGGTAAAAGATAACAGGTGCTTTGAAGAGACCCTAGTAGTATTGTGCGAACGGGTCTTACCACCAAAATAGCTTATGAAAAGAATAGGCAATTTATTTAATAGGATAATATCATATGAAAATCTGGTCCGGGCCGACAAAAAGGCAAGATTAGGTAAAACTAAAAGATACGGCGTTAAGAAATTTGACAGGAATCCACATGAAAATCTGGTCCGGTTACAAAAGGCATTAATAGAAGATACGTATCGTACTTCGGAATATTGCGTATACACAATCATCGCCGATCGTGGTAATAAAGAAAGAGAGATATATAGGCTACCGTATTATCCAGACAGAATAGTCCATCATGCTATAATGAATGTTATAGAACCTTACCTTGTTAGTAGATTTACTGCAGATATCTTTAACTGTTTAAAAGGAAGAGGTATCCATTATGGAGTAAAGAGATTGAAAAGAGATTTAAAAGCTGATAAAGAAGGCACAAAATATTGTTTAAAATTAGATATTAAAAAGTTCTTTCCTTCTATAGATCAAGATGTGTTATACTCACAGTTTGAAAAGGTATTTAAGGATAAGAAACTATTAAGATTATTACATCATGTAGTTTATTCTACACCAAAAGGTTTACCAATTGGAAATTATATATCTCAATTTGCAGCAAATTTGAATTTGACTTGGTTCGATAGGTGGATTAAACAAGTATTAAAAATAAAATATTATTACAGATATTGTGATGATATTGTTATATTACACCCAGATAAAGATTACTTAAGATATTGCTTACAAGAGATTGAAAAATATCTAGCTGATAACTTGAAATTAAAAGTAAAACGTAATTGGCAGATATTTCCTGTAGAAGCAAGAGGTATAGATTTTATTGGTTATGTATTTTACCATGATCATACTTTACTCAGGAAAGATATCAAAAAGAAGTTTATTTATAAATTAGGTTATAAAAGTAAGAATAAGAGGTTAACATCACTAGCAGCTTATTGGGGATGGTGTAAATATGGAAACTGTCATAATTTATGGTATCGCTTTACGAGATCTTATAATTTTAAAGATTATAGACAAAAATTATTAAGTAGTTATGGAATTAAAGAAAGTACAAGGTGATCATATACCTGAAGTAATAGAATACCTAGGAATGAATGAATGGGCAGTTAGATGGGATATTGAAGAAATTAATTCTGAAGATATACATGGTTATGCTTATTATGAATTAAAATTCAATGAAGAACCAACTTATGATTCTTTCGTAAGTAAGGTTATCAGAACTAGATATAGTGCAGATGAGGAAGCAGCATTAAAATCTAATATGGTTGAACAATTGCTTAGTGGCAGTCAACCTATTACCAGATATGATGAATGGCAATCTTTTCAAACACTTAGAACAGAAGCTAAAACAATTGGCAAACAAATATTTAATATTTAATTATGGTAATTAAAGTAAAATATAATGGGGAATGGGTTAAAATACCATACTTAAGTAGTGATCATGGTCGGGAACTAGTAGAAGAAGCACCTAAAGATGGTAAGCAATATGCTAGGCAGAATGGAGTATGGTCTGTAGTAAATATACCAGAAGTTGATTTTACTGATGTATATAATGCTATTGATACTAAAGTTGATAAAGTAGAAGGTAAGGGGTTAAGTACTAATGACTATGTTACTGCAGATAAAACCAAAGTTACAAACATCAATGAGGTAGTTGAAGCTGCTACTAAGAATATTACAGCAACAGGTATCTCTATTACTCTGGATAAAAGGAACTTAGTAACCAATGTAGTAGAAAATATAGAATTGAATCTTCCTGCATCTACTACAGCTTTAGCTGGTTTGATGTTACCTTCAGATAAGACAAAGTTGAATGGCATTGCTGCTGGTGCCGAAGTAAATGTTAATGCCGATTGGAATGCTACAGAAGGAGATGCATTGATATTGAATAAACCAATATTGGCTACTGTAGCTACATCTGGTAGTTACAACGATCTTACTGGTAAACCTACCATACCTACCGTAGACGTTAACAAAAAATATGTAGATGATAAATTAGCTACTAAAGCTGATTTAGCGGATTGTACAGTGTTTGACATCTTCATGAAAGTGGCAAACGGCGATACTCCATCTATATCTCAAGAAGACTATAATACATTACTAGAGAAGCTTCCAAACGGTTTTGTTAATACACTCCCAATTAGAGATAATGGTGAGTATATATCAAGTCTTTTTGGCGGATATAACACCAATGGTGATAATTCTATTTGGTTTTATGCGCAACAAACTATGGGGGTTAATCATTGTTCTATACAAATGTGGATACGTCAGAATTTAGATGTGGAAACTCAGGTTAATAATGATTATTTAATTCCGGTAACTGATGGAATTTCTATACAGGCAAGTGTTACAGATAATTCTACTGATCCTAATGTTAAGGAAGTAATAATACATACTACAGGTGACGGATCAAAAGCTTTAATGAATGATGGCAAGTATCGTAAGCTTCCCGTGTACGGGAGGAACCTGTTGCTGGGATCGGGGAAGGAGGTGAGTAATTCCAAGTATGAGCTGGCTGATTATTGGCTAACTGAACCGATATCTAAAGGAACACAAGTAACATTGACTATTTTTGGAGAATTGGGTGATGATAAGGAAATGTTCACTATATATAACTCTACTGGTGCAGTAGGTTCTATGGCTCAGTTCAGTAAGACTGACTTTGTGAATGGGAAGGCCAGTAAGACTTTTAAATGGATTACTAATATCGGAGATGCAGTAGCTGATAATACACATATGGTTGTATTTAGTTCTCCTAAAACTGGCACATCAATTTCCACTATCCATAAGATTAAACTTGAATATGGTGACATATCGACCGAGTGGTCTCCAGCTTGGGAAGATATACCAGATCTAGAAGAAAGATATGCATATGGTGTTGAGTGGGATACTGCATCATCTAATCCTGATGGGGTTAGAGTAGGTAATATGCAATTGCATAGAGAACTCCCTATCCAGAGTAAGATAAGGGGAGTAATACTGGATAATAAAGGTGGGATAAAAAGTTATCTAAATAATTCAAATTGGAGTAATATAAATACAGAATATTTAACAGAGTCTGTAATGACTGAAATACCTGAACATTGGTATAAATTATATCAATACGGAACTAAATTTAGAATGATGCTATCCGCTATTCCATTACCAGGATATAGCCATATAAATCAATTTTATATAAGTTCATTTGAGTCTGGAATAGATAGAAGCTCCTCTACTTTGATTTCTTCTTATGGTGTTGGAAGTACAAATGTAAATAAAAGAGGTGGTGATAACACCGCTGAATGGGATAGCACCTACCGTTCCTTGCTAGGTCGTCCCGTTACCAACCTTACCAGAGACCAATTCCGACAAGCTGCAAGAAAACGTGGAAGTGGTTGGGAGATGTACACCTATGGAGCACATAAAACCTTATTCTGGTTATTTGCAGTAGAATATGCTACATTAAATAGTCAAAAACCATTTAATGCTCAAAAAGATGCTAATGGATTCTCACAGGGTGGATTAGGAAACGGTCCAACACAAATGACAGATTGGACAAATTTCAATAATAATAGTCCACTTATTCAATGTGGTTATACTAACGAATTTGGTAATGGATCTGGAGAGAAGGCATATGTGGTGAAAAATGCTTCCGATGGTACTCATGCTACATTGATGGCTAACAGGTATCGTGGTATAGAGAATCCGTTCGGTCATATCTGGAAACACACTGACGGGGCCAATATACAGGTTACCACAGGCGATTCAGGATTATCTATACTATGGACTACCAGTGACCCATCGAACTTCAGCGATACCTCTTACACGGGTTATGACAAGAAGGGTAATGTCTGTCGTATAAATGGTCACGTCAAAAAGATGTTGCTTGGGGAAGATGGCGATATAATAGCCACGGAGGTCGGCGGTAGCACCTCTACCTACTGGTGTGACAACTACTACACCAGCACATCAGTTAGCCGCATGCAATTGGTAGTAGTTGGTGGTCGCTCGGACGATGGGTTGAATGCTGGCCTAGTTGACGTGGGTACGACTAATTCGTCTGGTATTGCTAATAACATCGGGTCTCGCCTTTGCTTTTTCCCAAAATATAAATCAACTGAAATAACTACAGAATAATATGAATAGAACATATAGTGATAAAATACCCAGTACAATAGAAAAAGATAATGGTGGATATTATCTATATAGATGGGGTATACAAGAAGAACAAAGAGATGAGTATATTGGTTATTCCTATTATGAAGTAACTGTATGGCCCACATTAACGGCTAATAAGATATTAGAAACATGTATTAATGAATTATGGGGTACAGATGTTGAAGCAAAGAAATTGAATGACTATAATGCTGCATTACTAGGGATATTAGATGAAAGTTATATAGATATTTACAAAGATTTCTTACAAAAGAGAAAAGAATTGAAGGAACAAGTAGATTCAGATTTCATTGCTTATGAACAAATGCAAGATGATCAAATAGTGAACAAATAACCGCTATTACTTAGGATAGTGTCAATTTATATAAGAGAACTTTTAGTAACTAAAGACGTTATAACATCAATTCTCATATCAAAAAATACCAAACGCTAACTGAAGTAAAATTTAGTTAGCGTTTTTGTTTTCCTTTCATATCAATTTATTATGTTAAATAAAATTCATCAATATTTTTTATTGTCCCAAGGAGTATCTAGTATGAACTACTTTAAAGAACTATTTAACGCTGGTCCAGCCAAATTTATTTCCTGCTTATTAACAGGAGCATTTAGTTGGGCGGCAGGTAGTTTTACGCCCTTATGGACAGTTCTATTTATCCTACTGCTAATCATATTAGTAGATGCTTATTTAGGGAGTAAGATAGCATTTAAGAATCAAAAAAAGTTTGAATCAAGAAGACTATGGAAAACCTTACGCAAATTTGGTTGGTGCGGTGCTATTATATGGTTTGCAAATCAAATAGATGTTAGTATATTAGTATCTATAGATGCTCATCTAGTAGAATTCTTTGCAGGACTTATTGCTGGAGTAGAACTATGGTCAGTCATAGAAAACTTGGCTACATTATATCCAGATGGACCTTGGAAACTTCTAAATAAGTTTATACGTAAAAAAGGTGAAAAGTATCTTGATATTACTATAGATAGAGAAGATTTACCTAAGATAAGAAGATTGGTTAAAAAGATTAAATAGTGAATTTTATACATTACATAAAATTAGGTGCTGTACTATTGATAGCAGTTTTAGGTTTTGATAATTACAGATTAAATAAGAAAGTAGATAATCTAGATAATGCGTTAGCTAGAGCTTCTGTGAATTTACATTACTATGAGAGTGCTCTCTCAGGAATGGAAAAACAAAACAAAGTATTACAATTAACTGTAGATGACTTCAAACATTCTGAAGATAGTTTAGTGCAAGAACTAAGAAAACAATCTAAAGAACTTAAAATAAAAGATAAGAAATTAAAGGAAGTCGCATCAGTAGAAACTATTATTTCTGATACAATAACTCAAGAGATTCCAGTGGATAGGAATTTTACAGTAGAGTTAAAGCCAAATCAATTGACAACTATCAAAATAGAAAGAATAGACAGCATGATCACACATGTGCTGGATATAAAGAATCGTCAAGATCTATTTATATATGAAGAGAAAGTATGGCGTAAAAAAGGTTTCTTTAGACGCTTATTTACTTTAAATTTTAAGAAGGATATAATTCCTCATTATCAAATAGTTAATTCAAACCCTTTAATACAAGTAACAGATACAAGGGTTATCAAAATATCAAAATAATTGCAAAATATTTCAATTTAGTATTAATCAATAAATAAATTGAAACTATGCATTTGAACAAAATATTAGAACAAATCAAACGCCATCAATCTCCATCAGAGGCTATAGATAAATTATCTACTGCTTTAGAGAAGCATGAGGGTAGCTTACTGGAGAAAGGTTTCACTATTTTGAAGTCAGAATTGGCTGCAAATATGTATGAAGCTATTAATGGCCCTCACTTTGATGAGGAACATGCTCGCTATGCTGTAGAGGGTATGGAGAATGAGGATGGTACAAAAGGTCCTCATTGGACGGTTGAAGAGACAACGTCCGTTGCCAATCAAATGGGCATAAATTTAAAATCTGAAAAACATAACAAATGGGATTGGTATGTTGCCATGAATATGATCTATTCAGATTATTACAAAGCAGTCGTTGCTATGACTGGCAGCGCAAATACCAAACACTTCGCAGAATTGGCAAAAGCTTGGCTATGTGACAAAGACATTGACGAAGGCAAGATGTGGCACTATTATGTTTATCTAATGTGTGACGATGATGAAAATGATTATAAAGCATATGAACGTATGCATGGTAGTCATAGCTATCGTAGTCCAGAGTATGAACATCGTATGGGCAGAGAAAAAGGGTATGACTATGAGGCTAGAAGCTATCAATATCCTTACTCTAGATATGATAGAGAAGAATTAGATCGTGATAGCAAACGTTAATATTTTAGATCTAGTAATACCTAAAGTAAAAACTATAGCAATAGGTGAGTCCACTGAAAATGTAGTATTAGGTATCTGTCCTAAAGTATGGTGTAGATTACCTAAAGAAGGTGTAATTGTTTTGGAGGTACGCCACACGGCAGAAGCATCGGGAGCTAGTCTACCTGTGTTTATTTCAGTTTCTGGTTCTGTAAGTACTGCTTCTAATACTCACAATATACCTTTAGTAAATGCTTCAAGTGCACCAATTACTGGTTCACAAGTTAGTGCTGGGAACAGATACATTGCATATTTTAACAAATGTGACAATGTAATACAGTTGATGAATTATACTCCAGCTGCTGCTCCTGCACCTGCTGCTTAATATATTAATCAAGATATATGGGCAGCTATGAGAGTTGCCCATATTCTTTAAACTTATAAAGATATGACATTCTCTCAGTTAACGTCGGGTACAAGAATACACGTACTCGAGATAACAGGTACTTTTAAAAAGAACACAACGTACAGTTTAGGAACGGTAGTCAGTGTATCAAAACCCTATGACGAACCAATGCCACCGACACAATTTCCGATGCCTATGCAAAATAGGCGTAAGCTCGTGGATCTAGTGATTTCGTGTGATGGTGAACAAAGAAAACTGTCAGTATCTGAAGATAAAACAATGATGACTGATTCAAACATTGGTCTTACTATAGCAACAGAAAAATCACAAATTGTTAACATGGTTAAGCAGTCTCTAGAAGATTGCAGAATCAAGAAAGAGAGCCTAAGTAAGATTGATGAGGAGATGAGGAGATGTGAAGACATCTTAAAAATACTTAATGTAAATTCGGACATAACAACCAATGTGACAAAAGATTTCAAAGAACTTGATGAATTGAGAGCTGAAGTGAAAGAGCTTAAACAACTTTTACAAAATATTTCTACTGTTCGTCCGGAAGAAAACAATATCGATCCTCCTACTGAGGAAAAAGAAAATGAAATCTAAAACACAAAGGTTGGCTATTTAGTCAACCTTTTTTATTTTAAAACAATATGAGTACACTTTATAATAATAAATACGACATTCTAGCTAGTACAATTCAGCCTAATCCTACATCTGTTAAATATTGGGCAGATTTATCATCTAATGCAAATGGTGGAGATCTAAAGTATTTTAATGGTACTAAATGGGTTCTAGTTAATAATAAAGCTACTGAAGATATTTCTCAGATAAAACAGCAGATAGCGGATTTAGAACAAAACAAAGAAGATAAAGTTGAAGGTAAAGGATTGTCTACTGAAGACTATACTACACAAGAAAAAAATAAACTTGCCAGTCTTCAAAACTATAACGATGATGAAGTAAGAGAGTTAATTTCAGCTTTGAATCTTAGATTGACTACTCTAGAAGGTGATTATGAAGCTTTAGAAGCTAGAGTTGCTGCATTAGAAACACCTGCTGCATAAAATGGGATTAGATAATGTTTAAGAACAAAAAAGTATATTTTGGAATAATATATTCGTATCTAAATACAATTAACGGAAAGGTGTATGTAGGGCAAACTACTAGACCAAATGTGAGATATAAACAACACATACAGTGCGCTCTAAATAATTTAGATAATACTGTATTTCACAAGGCCATTAGAAAATATGGAATACAATCTTTTGTATATAAAGTTGAAAAAATAATAGTTTGTAATTCTTACAAACTATATCGCAAAAGAATTGATTTTTATGAAAGGTGTTTTATAAAATTATACGATTCTAAAAATACTGGATATAACATGACTAATGGAGGTGGTAATGTGTGGAACAATGAATTTAAAAAGGGTAAGCACCTTTCTGAAGAGCACAAAAGAAAAATCTCAGAATCTGGAAAGAGATTACACAAAACTAAGAACAATTCTATGGAGAATAACCCAAGATCGAAAAAAGTAATATGCGCTGATGAACTTGGTAATGTGATAAAAACCTACTCTTGTGCAAAGTACATTTGTATGGATTATCCAATTGTGTACAGTACTCTTAAACGCAAATTACAATTAAATAATTGTATAATTGACGGATTACATTTTTATTATGCAACTAAAATTGAATAGAATTTTTAAGACAAATACATTCACTATTGGTGAATTGTATATTAATGAAAAGTATGTAACGGACACCCTCGAAGATAGAGTAAGGCCAGAAGGAGAAAAGGTATATGGTAAAACTGCAATACCTGAAGGTACATATGAAGTTAAATTAACTCACTCTCCAAGATTTAAGAAAATATTACCAGAGATTCTTAATGTACCTAACTTTAGTGGTATTAGAATTCATACTGGTAATAGTTCTAAAGATACAGAAGGGTGTATCATTGTAGGTACTTGGGATGGAGAGAAAGAAGATTGGGTAGGTAGTTCTAAAATAGCATTCGATGAACTAATGACTTTACTTGAGGAAGCTACAAATAATAAAGAAAAAGTAACAATAACTGTAAAAAGTTTATTAAATTAATTATGATATTTAATTCACTAAATACAATAATAGATGATATATTTCTTACTTATAGAGATAGTAATATATCTGAAAGTGAGAATTTGTCACGCATACAAGTAGAACAGTGGATTCATCAATATAGGGCCTATTTAATTAAGCAAGATTTAGATAAAGGTCGAGATATTAATCCTAGCTATATACAGACATTAGGACCATTGCATATATCCAAAGTAAGTACATGTGGAGTACCTAATGGGTTCCATTATATATCAGATAAAGAATTACCTAAATTTATAGATTTGCATTTTGGCACTGGTCTAGTAGCAGTTAAAGATATGCATGGTAATCTGATTCAGGTTGGTAATGAAACAAAAGCTAAATATCAGACAAGTAGAAAATACACATGTAATGATTATATTGCTTTCTTAAAGAATAACCATTTATATTTAAATGGGCCTGGTTTTCTAGAGTATGTAGAAATAGAAGGCATATTAGAAGACCCTACAAAAGCAGCAGATTGTTATGATTATGATAGTCCATATCCTATCCCTGCTAATATGATTCCTACTTTGAAGAACTTAATATTTAGCAAAGAACTAAATATAATGTTAACTGTACCTACTGATAATACAAATAATAGTACTAACGATGTAAAACAATAATGAATGGAAACTAAGTCATATACTGGAAAAGATTTTTATACTAGCTACTGTGATTACATAGAAGATAACCCATTATATCAAGTAGATTATAAAACGTTTAGAGGAGTAATTAATGATTACTTCAAATACTTGAGAGATGAACTAATAGAGAATGGTAAAGAAATAAAGCTACCATGTAGATTAGGCACTTTAAGTGTAATTAAACATAAGCCTAAAGAGTATTCTGGAAAGAGTCTTAGAATAGATTATGCTGAATCAAAGAAGCTAGGTAAAATGGTATATCACTTAAATGAACATTCAAACTTCTATAAATATAGATTTTATTGGAATAAGCATAATATGCTTACATCAAATAAGACTATGTATCAATTAGTAATGACTAGAGATAATAAGAGGCGGCTAGCCCAAATTATTAAAAATAAGGAAAGAGATTACTTAGAACTGTAAATTTTATGATAACGAAATTAACATCAATCAAAACTGTGATAGCCAAAGTAATAGCAGATCTAGGGTTAGAGGAAGATGAAATTAAGATTTCTGATTTTAGAGAGTGGGCTGCTGAAGGTATTGAAAAAATTGGTGCAGTACAACAGTTTGAACACATTGTTTCAGGTGTAGAAGGTGCCCCAATTATCAAAATACACTGTCATCAAGCACAGTTACCTTGTAACCTACATAAACTACACCAAGTTGCATATTCTTTTAATTGTGATGGGCCTTGGTTTCCTATGAGGAAAGCTACAGGTTCATTTGCTGCTTGGGGTTGTGATGAATGCTGTGATTGTGAAAAACCCGAAATGTGGGTTAAGGATGAAGTATTAGTAAATCTAGTTGTAGATCTATACGGTAATATTGATAAAACCGAAGCACTAGAAATGCTAAATACTAATAAAAACATGAAGACAATACTTAGGAACCTAATTAATAAGCATACTATTAATTTAGATTATATGAAAGGTAATACAAGTACGAATCCTAATTGGGATTTGCAGTACAGTATTAAACCCGGTTATATAATGACAAATGCACCATGTGGATATCTAAAATTATCATATAGTGCTATACCTACTGATGAAGATGGTTATCCATTAATTCCAGATAGTGCTTCATATATGGAAGCAATTTACTGGTACATTGCACAAAAGATAGGATTTCAAAAGTATATAAGAGGGGAAATGAATCAACGTATATATTATGATATGCGTAATTCTTGGAACTTCTACTGTAAGCAAGCATATGCAGAAGCTATGCTACCTAATGAAGATGAATTAGAGTCTATTAAAAATACATGGAACAAGATACATACAGAATTTCTTGATCATAATACGTTTTATAGTCATACTGGTTCTAGACAACATATATATAATGCCAATTAATTATGAGTGCAAGAAGACAAACAAATACATTCTCTGGTGGTCTTAATATGGACGTAGATTATTCTGTGTTAAAGGATAATCAATATATATATGCAGAGAACATTCGTATACTAACGAATGAAGGATCTTCTTTTGCAGCAATGCAAAATATAGAAGGATTCTTAATGTGTAGACCTTCTTCAAATTTGTCTGGTGAAACTATTATACACGTTACCACAGTAAGAGATTGGGCGATTGTTTTTACTAAGGTTAATGGTACAAATAACAATAATGTCTATAGAATTGATTTTTCTAGATCCCAAGAGGAACCAATTGTAACAAAAGTAGTAACTAATAGACCTTTAGATATAGAAGTATCATCTAGCAACGTAGCTGCAATTAGTAGTGTATGTAGATGGGAAGCAAGTAATAATGTAAAAGTATATTGGGCAGATGGTCATTCACAAATTAAAGTAATCAATGTGGATGATGATCACATATCTAGTAATTCATCTATTACTTCGGATACTATAGTAATGCTACCAAAGGCTACATTACCCCCATTTGAATTTAATGGATTTGGAACAGGTAGTTTAGAATCTGGAATGATACAGTACTGTTATCAATTGTTTAAAGTAAGAGGTACAGAGTCTGCAATATCTCCACTTACTCCTCTTTATCATTTGAGTGATAAAGACCAAAAAACTAATTACAATGCTGTAAGAGGAAGTTCTAAAGGACAAAATACTGGTAAGTCCATAAAGTTACAGGTAAGAAATAATAGCACTGGATTTGATAGAGTTAGAATAATCTCTTTATTCTATAAGGCAAAGAATGAAGTACCTGTAATATCCATAGTAGATGATATAGTTATTGGAACTGGTTCTGTAATAAACTATGAAGATAAAGGCGGTAGCTTAGTATCTGAATTAAGTATTGATGAATTTAATTCATTAGCCAATTACACATTTATACCTGAAGTAATAGAATCTAAAGATAATAGATTATTTGCTGCTAATCTTACTGAGGAAACATGGGATGTAGAATATGATGCTAGAGCATTTAGAGCTAATTCTTCTGGTAATGTATTATTGCTATCTAACTCTGGTTCTTCGTTAAACTTTGCTCTATCAGCATTAACTACTACAAATATACCTAAAGACCACGATTGTATATGCCCATTTAATGTAGACGGCAGTGCATACAAATACACTACTTCTCCAACAGGAGGATACATACAAGGTGGAAAAGGCAAGAATGTATCATATAGATTCATTACTACAGATTTACTAGAAGATGCATCTACTACATCTAGAGGAATGATAAATGAAGAATTTACATTCAATGCTTCTTCAAGATCACTTACTAGTTTAGGTATTAACTATGAAGGTAACGATAAATCAAATTCAATAAGTTTATCGTCTGGTAATAAGATACCAAACTATTCTAATGCTGAAATAGAATCCAAAGTAAAAGGATATATGAGGGATGAAATCTATAGATTTGGTATTGTACTATACAATAAACAAGGTTTAGCATCTCCTGTACATTGGATAGGTGATATAAGAATGCCATCTAATAAAGATTCTGGTTATAAGTTTTTTACTTCCAATGAGGCTAGTGATTATGGATCTAATTTATCAGTTGTTACTAAACCTCTTGGCATTGAATTTGAAGTAAAGAATTTACCATCAGATGTGGTAAGATATGAAATAGTTAGATGCGAAAGAACTCTATCTGATAGAACTATATTAGCTCAAGGAGTAGTAAGTTGCATTACAAATTATGATAGAGATTCTAACATCTTAACACCTTTCCCATATCTAGCTTATTCAAACAAGCACGGTTACTATGCAAAGACTCACAACAATGGAGATTTCCAATATACCTTTAATTTGTCAAATACACAATCTAACAATTATTTCATGTTTGTATCTCCAGAAATAGCAGTCAACAGAGAAAATGCTGATGCATTAATTGATAAGTTTCAAACAGTTGAAAAGGTAGGATTTATGACATCTCCTATTACTGCGGACGGTGATTGGGGAATTACAGAAGCTGGAGCTACAAAAGTATTAGCAAATGCTAGATCTATAAAGTACGATGGTACTACGATAAAACCAACTAAAACATTAGGTAATCAACCTAGTAATGGCTATGTATCTGGAGGATGTGTTGTGATAAATAATGATGATTTTTATGCAGCATTGTTAGCTAAATACTATGGACTATATGTTGAAAGTGGTGTACAATCAGCTGCAATAGAAAGTGCAAAATATGCTGGTCCTAGTAGTCCTTGGTTAACAAACGGTGATCAGCCTTGGTATAATGCTGAAGCAGTGACTATTGGTGACAAAGTTTATTATAACTGGGTGTGGGATAATATTAGAACTGCAGGAGATGGTGAAGTAGATAAGACTGATGCAAATAATGTTAGAAAATATGGTCCACATGGAATTTGTGCTATATTTAAAAGTGATAACATGATCTCTAACATATCTTTAGCATCAGGATCTTCAAGTGCTAGATATTTAAATGCAGTAGTATTATGTAACATGAAACAAAGTGTAAATGCTTATGGTGGCAATTCCTACTCTGCTGTACAGAATTCTGTGTATATTACTACAGGAGCTAGTGCTGAATCTAGTGTTTCCACAGTGTTGTGTTATGGTGGCGATACTTATCTAAACATATTTGATTATAATAACTGTATGTTTAGTTACAATACAGATGATTATTATAATAATAAATCAAATAGATTATTTTTAGGTGCGTTCATACCATGTGAATCAAGTATTAATTTAGCATTAACCCATGCTGATTCATCTATAAATAGAACTTATCAAGCTGGTGATGGATATGCTAATCATTTTGTAGAAGACGATATAGTAACTGTTGGAGATTTATACACTCAAAATACTCCATCATATGCATACAATGACGCATATTCTGCTCAGCCTAATGCAAAGAAATTTGTAGCTAAATCTATCTATAATATAGATAATCTATTAACAGACACTCGTATCATATCTTCAGAACTGAAAACAAATAATGAAGTTACTGATTCGTGGACAAAATTTAAAGTAGCTAATTATCTTGATGTAGATACTAGATTTGGTCCAATTAATGATATGAAACTGTTTAAAAATAATTTAGTATTCTGGCAAACAGACGCTTTTGGCACAGTTGCAGTGAATGAACGTTCTATTATAACTGATAATAACCCAGGTGCTCTTACTCTAGGTGTTGGTGGTATACTAGATAGATATGACTATTTTACCACAATGAATGGTGAAAGTCCAAACCAGTTAAGAGCAAATACTCAATCAGATAGCACTGTGTACTGGTATGATAGTAAACGTAATGAAATATGTGGTTTTAATGGTCAATTACAAACTGTATCTAAATTAAAAGGAGTTCAATCTTATTTGAATAAGAATAAAGACTTATTTAAAAAAGATCCTATTGCAGTTTATGATAAGAAATATAATGAGGTTCTGTTTACTCTAGGAGATAAAACACTAGCGTTTAATGAACAACTAGGAGTATTTACTTCATTCTATAACTACAATCCAGACTATTATGCAGAATTTAGTGATAAACTATATTTGTTTAAGTCATTAAAACTATTTAAGTATAATGGTGGTGAACAAACCAATTTAGATTCTGATAAAGCGAAAGTATCTGAAATAGAATTTGTAGTAAATGCAGAGTATCCACAAACTAAAACATTTGATAATGTTGAATATGGTGGTGATTTTACTACAGATACTAATTTTGATTTGATACTATTTACTACGAAAAGGCAAACTAGTGAAACATTAACTAGTGAAGACATTGATTACAGAGAGGATACTTATAAATTTGCAATTCCTCGTAATGCATTAAAGCTAAATGAAGTAGAACAGCTAGCTAATAAGTCTTATAAGGACAGAATGAAGGGAAAATATCTCATCTGTAATTATAAGTATGATTGTAATGGTGGTAATGAATTTAAAGTACCTTATATTAGTACAGCTTATAGATACTCAATGATATAATATGAAAAAGAAAATTAATAAGAAAAACGTACCAGCATATGCATTTGGCATGGATCAACTGCCTAATTACCTTGGTGGAGCTAATGTTCTTGGCTCTGCCATTTCTGGTTTATCAGGAGAGGGTTCTACTGGAGATGTAGCTGGTAGTACTATAGGTGGCATAGGATCTGGAGCCGCTACTGGTATGACATTAGGTGGTCCTATAGGAGCTGCTGCAGGAGGAATTATTGGTGGACTTACTGGTTTATTTGGAGCTAGAAGCCGCAAAAAACAGATGGAACAAATGCGGCGTAGAAAAGAAACCATGAATAAAACTCAACTAGGTATGAATGCTGCAGCAAATCAAACAGCAGAATATTGGGATGATAATGTGTTAGCATATACTTATGAGAATGGTGGTATACTTCCTGATTTAGCCTATGTAGACAATAATGAGGTTATCAGAGGGGACGATGGAACTATTATGCAAGTTCCTAATAATAGACCCGGTACAGATAATCATTTAATTGATGCGTCTAATTTAGAGTCAGTATTATCTGATAAAATTAAAAGACCGGGAACAAATAAAACTTTTGCACAAGAAGGTAAAAAACTTACTAGAATGACGAAGCCAAGTAAAGGTAAAGATATATTTGCTGATAATACAAATATGTTAAATAAACGAAATGCTAACTTTGCATATGATAATCTATTATCAGAACAGGAGGAAGTAAAAGCTAAAAAAGGAATTAAACCTAAAAAGAAAGGTATTCCTGCTTATGAAAAAGGGTATAGTCTTCGACGTCCAAATATATACACAGAAGCACTAGATGAAGCTTTACATTATGTTCCAGTAGAAACACCAAAAAATGCTAAGACTAGAACTAAGGATAAATTAAGTAAGCCTATAGATCCTGTACAATTACCGGAGAATAGAAAAGAGTATTGGAGGAATAATGATTTATATTATGCTGATCAGTTACCAGATGTAGAGGTGACCGCTAAAGCACCTGCTACTCCTGCATATATGAGACACGTTCAGCAATGGGATCCATATTGGTCTTCAGTATTAGGTGCGGCTAGTGATAGAGATAAATCTAGATCAAATATCCAATTAAATCCAAATAAGCGTATAATTCAAACATATGGTAGTGCTCCTGCTTTTTATGCTCCTGTAACAGGAGATGGTATCGACGCTATTACATATGCTAATGATGAGCCGATTTCTGTTGATACACCTGTTGTACCAACTAAAACGGTTCCTAATTATAACTTTGTAGATGCTCCAATGCTTGATATTGAAGAACCAGTTATTGGTTTCAATGATGCTTATACTCAATCTTTAGAAACACCTAAGAAACCAATTGCAGCAAAACCGGATTTATCTCCTATATCAAATACGGTAGGTAATAAAAAGAGTCCAAAAGATAAAGCTGGGGTTATTGATTATTCTCCAGACTGGTTGTCATTAGCTCCTACCGTATATAATGCTTTACAATCTTTACGTAATCCAGAGTATGAACAAACTGTTTTAAATCCTTACACAGGTGCTATTACTAATACTATGGCTAGACGTAGAATGAATATAGAACCTGCAAGATTAGCCAACAGTAGATCAAGGGCTATTTCAAATTATAACTTAGCAAATATTAATGCTAACACTGGTGCTAATTTAGCAGCAAGAACTCAAGCTGCTGTTGATGAGTATGCTGCTAATGCTAATATGTATGCTACTAAACAAAATGCAGATAATGCTTACTTGGGTGAATATGCTAATACCTTAAATAACTTAGGTCAGCAATTTGTTCAAAGTAGAACTCTTGCAAATGATTTAAATGCTAAAAATAGAGCAGCTGCTAGAAGCTTTGGTACTGCTGCTGTTAGTCAATTAGGACAATGGTCTCAAGTAAACAGACAGATGAAGAATCAAGCAGCAAGAGATAATATGATTTATCCATATCTAGCTAATTTCTTAGCATATGGTAATCCTACAGAGTTGATTCAACAGATGAATAGACAATATTATAAAAGATAATTATGGTAAATAGATATGATCGTCCTGCAGAAGCGCAGTTCATAAATACATATGTTCCTCTACCATTCCAGCAATTATATACTCTAGGTAAAGAAGCAAATGCTAGAGTAGATAAAGCTATTGCAGATTTATCTGGTGCTCTGGATAAATGGTCTGATTTTAGATCACCATCAGAAAAAGATACTAAGGCTTGGTACGATGAGACAATGGGTAAAGCTAAACCTATTATTGATAAATTAGCACAAAATATCGATTCTCTTAAAACTCCAGAAGGTAGAGCTCAGATTAATTCTTTAATCAATAATGTGGATAGATATAAATTAGCTACTTTAAAACAAAGTAGAGAGGGTATGCTACAAAGAATGGAAATGAATCAGAAGTTAGCAGCTGCTGGTAAGTTTAATGAAATGTGGCATGGAGTTGATTTTGCTAACTACGATACACTTACTTCTGGAATTTATAATGATGTATCTCCTTTAGCATATAAGGATGTTAGAGAGTTATCTGATCCGTATTATGCTAAGTTGCAAAGAGGATATCTATATACAAAAGGTGGTTACGATTACTTTGGAAATTCAAAGGAAGATATTGAAGCTGTAGCAGATGCTCACTATAATGATATCGTTAGTACTCCAGAAGCACAGAAGCATATGCAGTTATTTAAGCAAAGAACTGGGGCTACAGATGAAGAAGCTCAAGCTTGGTTTAGGCAACAAATTATTGATTCTAATATTGATAGAACCATTAGACCAACAAGAGAGCTTAATCAGTATGCTAAGATGGCTGCTGAGCAAGCATATCGTAGACAGTTGAAAGCTACAGAGAACGCTCAAGGTTCTCCAGTACAATTTACTACAAAGCTTGCTGCTACACTTATGAACAGACCATATGGCCCTCAAACATCTGAAAGAGGAAACAAATTAACTTATAATTCACAGTTTGATAGAATACAAAAAACATTTGCTCCTGATAGTAAATATAGAGATATCTATATTAACAGAGTGGATGAAAATGGCACTCAATTACCTTTAAATAGAAACAAGAGTGCATATGGTATTGTATCAAGATTGTCTACAGATATTGGTTCACAAGCAAACTTTATTAATGACGCGATGCTTGATAAATCTTCTATGGTTAGAGGATTAGCAGGTACTCCAATTTATTCTGGTAATAGCGTTTATGGAATGATGACACCTGAACAATATATCAACTCTAAGTTTGGTTTAAGCGTTAATGAAGCTAACTGGAACTCAAATCGAGTTAAATTTGAAAGAGACCTTATTGCTGGTAATATTCCTAATGTGGGAGTTACACCTACTAATAAAGTACTTATTGAAAATGGTATTCCCGGTGATGAACAATTCACTCAAGAATACAAAACGTATGTTCCAGTACAATACTTCATTGATAATGGCTATAACTTTGGAGAAACTGATCCTGAAAAGCTAATTAAAAATGAAGACTTTAATAAGTTCTTATCAACATTAAATGGTAGATTACCTAGTCCTTCTGGAGACATTGTTAAGAAACCTAATATCAAATTTGGTAGTGATAAAAATGCTGCATATAGAGAGATACAAAGTAGTGGATGGTTATCAGATCCTCAGTATGCTGCAGCTATTCAATACGATGGTATTTATGTAGAGGTACCTGTTATGCGTCAAGTACTTAATAATCAGCAAACTAGGGAAAGAGCTAATTTGGAAGAATTCCAGTATACTAAAATGGGTTCTAAATTAAATGCTGCTTACAGAGGAGATAATGAAGAATTAATCTATGGACAGTAAAAACAATATACAAGATATATCATTAGCCACTAGACTTCGTAAACAAAATTACGAAAAATATCTAGATGGTTCTAATGCTTCAAGTATTGGAGTAGGATCTACTGTAGATCCTACTTTGGTGCTTAGAGACTTAGCTAGTTATAACAAAGATAGTTATAATAAAGATTTAGATACAGAAAGCACTCTAGATGAAAGTTCTAATGATCTTAGTACTACAGAATTAATATTTAATTCTGCAAAGGCAATGCTTCGTGATATGAACGAAGCACAGTTGTCAAATACTAGAGGTGTATTACGTAGGGAAGTATTACCAAATATAGACAGATTTAATAGCAATCTTAATCTATTTTCTGCATATGACAATTTAATGTCTGAGAAGAATTCTCTTCTTAATCAATTATCTACTACTCAGGATAGTAATGAAGCAGACGCAATAGCAATTCGATTACAAGAAGTTGAAAACGAATTAAATCAGACAAAAGAAGGGTTAAATGCATTAGGAGTATCACCCGACTTAAGTAATGCTCAAGAGATACGTGCACAGCAAGAACAGCAATTACAATCATATAAAGATAGAGCTCAAGAATTATATGTTGATATAGCTACAGATGAAGCTGATATTGCTAGATATAAAGTAGACGAACGCTTTCAGAGAGCTATGGAAGAGAATAGCGAATTCAAATGGACAGAACCAAGTAAATGGATATATTCTGTACCATCTGCTGTAGGTTCTTCTTCTTCTGCTTGGATGTGGCAAATAGCCCCATATGCTACTACAGCATTAAAAAGTGTAATGACTAAGAGTCTGTTGAAGGCAGGTACTATGGCATTAACTGGAGCTGCTGCTGGTAGTGTAGCTCCAGGAGCTGGTACTCTTGCAGGTGGTGCTATTGGTGCTACAGCAGGAGCATTAAGCATTGCATTAGATCTAGGTAATGCTGCTATGATGATATATTCTAACTATAAGCAAGCTGAGAATGAAGCTAATGCTAACGTATCAGATGATTATAGAGATAGAGTATCTAATATATTAAGTCAAAGCGGTAGTTCTGTACAAGCTGTAGTTAATGCAGCTAGATCACAAGATTTACCAGAAGAGTTCAGCAAACTTACTGATGATAAATTGTTTGAAAAGATTCTTGACGGTCAAATTCAAATAGAGGATCAATCTTTAAGTAATGCTATATCTCAAGCAAGACAAGGTCTGGACAGAGATTTTGCCCAAAACATGGCTATCACATGGGCAAGCAATTTAGCGGAAGATGCTCTTATGGTTCCTTACTTTGGAAAAATTGCAGATGGCTGGATTGGGAAAAGTCTTAATACAGTTGCATTTGGAATGAATCCTGTTGAAGGTTTAGGAGAATTAGCTGCTAGTCAAGCTAAAAAGAAAATGTCCAAATATGTATTGGGTAGAAATGCAATTGACGTTGCAACAAAAAAATGGGCTAATAGAGCTGCAAAAGCCGCATATGTTGGAACAGATTTAGCATTACGTAATGCTGCAACTGCATTTAATGAAGCAATTGAAGAAGGATCACAATATACTACAGGTCAAGCCTATAAGCGTGGGGACTTTGATAGTTCTGATTTAGACCTAGAAGGATTAGCATCATCCTTAGTAGGAGCATATAAAGAAAAAGCTACTACTGTAGCTAACATATTAGGAAGTCCATTTGGCTATCAAAATCCATTATATGAAAATGATACAGAATATTGGAACAATGTTAAGTTAGGAGCTGCTGCAAGTCTGTTATCTCCAATCCAAGGTACTGTTAATGTTAGAGGTGCTTATTCTCTTGTGAAAGATACACAAGGGATGGATAGAGTAAATGAGTTAGCTGCAAATGAAATCAATTCTAAGGAAGAGATGGAGAAAGCAATAACTTATGCTAGTGGTAAACTAAAAGGGCATGAAGCTGAGATTGTAAATGCTTGGAGTATGTTAGCTGATGGTAAAACAGAAAACTTACCAGAAGGATTTAACAGAGAGGATGCATTAGAAGAAGCTAAATTTGCATCTAGAGCTTTCTCTTTAGCTAAGAGTAAACAAATGAAATCCTTAGCTAAGACTATGGACATTGAAGAAGATACAGAAGAGTATGGTACACTTGTTGGTCTTGCAATGCAAGCAGAAAAAGAGTACACTTCTTCTATTCAAAATGCCAGAGTAAGAAGACAAGAATTAGATAATGCTAAGAATAATTTTGTAAATGATCCTATATCAGAGGAAAGCCTAACAATTGCTATAGATAGTGCTTATAGACAAATTAATGATACAGCTACTACTCAAGATGAAATTATATCTAAAGATGAATTAAGAGAGATTTATGATAGACAAAGAAATTTGAATATCATGAGTAATATGATTACTGAAATTGATACAGCAATAAATCAATTGAACGAAAGTAAAAATGAATCTGAGTTCAGAGGTAATCAATACTCTTTGGCTAAATTAGAGGATATGAAATATCGTCTAAATGCTAGGAAGAAATCTATTCTAAAGAGTATGCCATCTTGGTATAAAAATAATGCCAATACTATTAATAATGTAGATACAGCTATGCAGTTCGTTACTATGAATGAACATGTATCTGGTCTTAACAAAGCTACAGAAGATAGTATATTAGCAGAATTGATGCTAGAAAGGAATAGAGAGATCTTAAATTCATTTCATGGTATAGATAATGGTAAAATTACTCCTACTGAAGAAGTAGAAAGAGAGAATATAATAGAGCTAGGTAAGACTAAACCTTACAAGAAATCCAAAAAGTTAAGACTTACTGCTTTAAGAAATATTCATGAGCACCAAGGAGATACACTTATTAGTGAAATGTTTGATTTGTATCAAACTAAGAAAGCTGAGAGTAAAGAGGCTACAGAAGGTGCTCTAGGAGTTACTGAGCAACAAGCTGCATCTAAACCTATTGTTCCTTCTAAGCCGGTTACTGCCCCTACTGGTCCAATGCGTACTGAGCAACAAGTTGCACCAGAGGTAGAACAAAAGCCTACTCCTCAAGTAAGAAGGACTGTTAGACCAACTCAAGCTAATATTGCATCTCAAGAGTTAAGTGAAGCAGATCAAGCCATCATAGCTGCTGCAGAAGGACAAGATATTGGTTTAACCCAAAGAAAACAGCAACCACAAGTTGAACCAGAAGTTCAGCCCCAAAATAACGATAGTGCAAAAACTGAACCTGTTGAAACTACTAATGAAATATTAGGTGCAGATGAAGACCCATTTGCTGGTGGAGTAGGTGGTGTAGCAACTGAAGATGTATTTAATGAATATGGTGGAGCTGTTGAAGAACCTACTAAGACATCAAAGAAGGCTAAAGAATCTAAACCGAAAGCAACTAAAACTGAGCAGGCTAAAAAGGATACTGCAAATGCTAAAGAAGAGTTTAATGAAGCAGCAAGAAACTTCTTTGATCTTCTTGAAGACGATACTTTAGGATTCGCATTTGACCCTGCTGCTCAAGCTGAAAAGCAAGCAAAGATATTCAAAGCTTTCTTAACAATACTTGGTAAAGCGTTTAACTTAGGAGCATATAAGTTCAAAGAAGTAGCTTTGAATATGTATGAAGCTATTGGTAGGGATAGAGAAAAATTATCTCAGCATTTTGATGCTATTAAGGGGGCATATTCTACTGCATACTACAATATGCCAGAGAATGTTAGAGGTAAAATGACAACTCCAGCAGAAGTCGCTGAGATTACTGTAGATGATTTGTTTGACCCACAACCAGCAGAGTTAACTGAAGAAGAAGTTAATGATGCAGCTAAAGATGGAGTTATACCTACACCAGTAACCCCCGGTTCGGTTCCACCTGATGCTATTAGTGATTCAGAATTAGCTGAATTCACAGAGAATAGTGAGTTAGGTATTTTAAATACTTTCCATTATACTCCTACTGCTAATATTGGTGAAACTATAGAATTAGGCGGTGCTAGAATTCAATTCTCTCCTAACTCTGAATTACCTAAGCTGTTTAAAACTAAACAAGATAAACTTACTTATGAATATTCTGTAGCACCTTACTATGATAATATTCGTAAGAAAACAGTACAATGGAATGATCCTAGTACCTATGATTATGCCAGAGTAGGATTAATAATTACTAATACTGAAAATGGTAAAAGGTATTGGGTTGCGATGAGAAGTCCGAACAATATTCGTAATCTTACTCCAGAAGAATATCCTGAGATGATAAGAAAACTACGGGAACGTAGACAAGAAATTATCTCTAGGTTTGTAATGAAAGATTCAAATGGGTCTTTACTAAATAAGGTAGATACTAGAATAAAGGTAACTCCTACTAGATTGTTGTTGCATAATGCTATTGAAGGTACTATTTCTCAAGAGATACCAGTAAATGATAAACAATTTAAAGATGTATTTCAGTTTAGTGGTAATCTAGATGAAGAAATCAATAACTTTGGATATAGTACTGGTGTTAGAGGTACAAGTACAATATTTACCGCAGAAGGTGATAATACTGGTTTTATTGGTACTACTTCTGGTGGTGTGTATTATATTATCGATGGTAAAAAAAGGTTGTCTGGTAGACCATTACCATTAAAATTATCTCTAGCGCGCTTCAATTCTTATCCTAAATTAGCAGAGGCAATCTCTACTATAGTATTTAAAAGCGGATTTAAAGGTGGACAGAACATAAATAATACAGATTTAATTGCATCTGATATTATTGAAATGTTTTTAAACTATGGTGAACTTACTTCTGTAAATAATGAATCTGATATTAGTGATTCTGCAAAAGCTAATTTGCGTAATAAACAATTGTATATAGACAATAAAGGTCAGTTTGGTGTATTGCACTATGGTATTAATGAAGTATCGCTAGCTGGTTTGTCTATTGCACAGAAAGAGCAAGAGAGAAAGCATTTTGAAGATTGGTTACTATCTAATGGTTCTATGCCTTTTAAAGTTCCTTCAAAAGGAAATGATAAATTAGCAGTTAACATGAAAATGAATCTATTATTTTCTGGTAGACTGGCTAGTAGTGTTGAAAAAGCAGGTGGTAGATTAGAATTATTTGATGGTATAGTGTTTACTAGAGAAGATATGAATCATACATTATTGTCTTGGATGGTAAGAAATGGTATGATTAAATCTAATCTTAATGCAGAAAGATATGAAAGACCATATGTAATTGCAGATGGTATGACTCAGGATATGCCTACAACTATACCTGATTCTACAGCAACTCCAGCAATAGAAGAAGCTCCTAAATCTGAATCTCCTAAACCATCTAGAAGACGTAGATCATTTAATGATTTATCTAGTATGGGTGGTAGTCAAAAAGAAGTTAAAGTAAACTTTACTCCTAATAAGAAATATACTACTAAGGAGAAACTGAATAAGGTTCAAGCTAAAAATTTCTTGAAACAAAAGTTAGGTATGACAGATTCAGAGATCAATATAATTGATGTAGCTGTATCTTCTGATATGCCTGCAACAGCTATGTCTTATATGACTAAAGATAGTATAACACTATATAATAGTGATCCAGCTGGTGTAGAATTTCACGAAGCATACCATAGAGTATCTCTGCTATTACTTTCTGATCAAGAAAGAAATAAAGTATATGAAGAGTATCGTAGAATTCACCCTAATCTTAAGAGTGCGTCTGATAAATATATAGAAGAAGCATTAGCAGAAGAATTTAGAGGATATATGATGTATAAGACACCAAGAAAGTCTTATAGAATTACTAAATGGTTTGAAAAACTACGGGACTTCATCATGTCTTTGTTTGGTAAAACTACTCCTACTAAAATCTTTAGAGGTATATATGAAGGTAAGTATGCTAATATTCCAGTAAGCCAAGAGGCTAAAGATAGATTTGAGAAAGCTTATAGAAATAGGGTAAACTTTACTCAACACGGATATACTTTCCAAAACATAAAATCTCTTGATAACTATAATCAGGCTGTAGAGTTCTTTGCAATATCTTATATTAATCAATCATTAAGTTCTCAATCTTTTGTAGACGATCTTACTAAGATACAGATCGACTACCAAGATATGCGTGATTTACTTGAGGATTTGTCATATGATGAAAATGCTACACCAGAGCAAAGAGCAGCTGCTAATGAGTTATATGAGCATTTTGATATATTCCAAAAAGATATTAAATCCTATCTTGATTCTTTAAGCCTAAGACAGGTAAAAGAAGAACAGGAATATGATGAAACTGAGGAAAGAGATGGTGGCGAAATTGAAAAGGAAAACTTTGATAAATATGATAAGGCTTCCTATGAAGTATCTGTGTTACATAATATCAGACCTGCTGTAAAACTTTTCTTATCTTCTATTGAAGACCGTGTATACGATAAAGCTACAGATAGTTATGTAAGAGATATGAATGTTGAAACTGGACTACCTAGAGTAACACCATTCCTTTCAGCTTGGAGACGAATTGTAGATAAATTATTTGATGAAGATACTTATGGTGGATTAATCAGGAAATCTGCTCAATTAGCAAAAACTGACCCATTCTATGCTTCTGTATATAATAAGTTATCCTCAGTAAAGGATTCTAATCTTCAGACTCAAATATTTCAAACTATTACTGGTTATAGACATAACTTCCTTACAGTAGGATTCCAAAATATTGGAACAGATACTATTCAATACATAGCCAACTTAGGTGGTAGTGTTAATCTACGTAACGGTAAAAGACTAGTTGCAGATTGGAATAGAAACTTCTATAATAGTAATATGGTAATTACCGATGCAGAAGGTAATCGTAAACCTAACATGGAGTTACTAAAGACTATTAGAGATGATATCAACACATTGAATACTAGGTTAGCTAGAATGAATGAATCTACTAGCAATGAAGATTTCAATGCAGTCTTATATAGCTATGTAGATATATATAATAAGATTGGTATTGCAATTAATTTTGATACTTTGTATCAAGCCATTGTAGATAAGGTATCGTCAGTCAATTCAGTTAATAAGCCTACAATACTACAAGCAGCTAAAGAACTATTATCTAGTAATAGAGATGGTAGTTTAGCCAAGGCAATTCCTGAAATTTTGCGTAGACCTGTTAAAGATAAGCCTAATGATAGAATTAAAAGATCTATTGATGGTGTATTTGCTGGAGAGAATAGTATATTAAACTTAGCTATTGTTCATTACCAGCTTAATAACAATAATCTTGAAGAGAAGGTATTAGGCCCTAAGAATACTACAGTATATCCATTATCTAAGCATAATTATCTTACTTTGGAAATTAAGAAACTTAATAATGATAGGAATTATGTTAGTAGATTATTAAAGTGCCCAATTAACTCTTCTTCACTAGTTTATAATACATTAAAGAATAGTCCCAATACTAGACTTACTGTAGGTACTTTGCTTAATATTACAGAATATAATTCTGGTAATACTGGTACAGATTATCAATCGGCTCCTAGAATAGAAACATTTATTTCTAAATTTGTATGTTCTGAAAATGATATTCTTATCTTACCTACGATGTCTGATAAAAAGACATATATGCCAATTCAAGGATTAAAAATGTTTAAAGGTCGTACTTTAAACATTACTCCTGTTGACGATTATGTTGAAATGAGATTTTCTGACGATGTATTAAATCAATTCTATAAATACTACAGAAGTGAATATGATGCAATTCTACAGTATCGTAGAATGAAATTAGTAGAAGATAAGATTGATGATGCTAACAGACCTACCATGTACTTTGGTAAAAAGGGTGAAGATAATGGTAAAGGCGGTAAGTTTAGAATTGCTCGTGGTGTATATCATTATACTGAAGATGGTAATGTGCAATATATCTCTTTCAGTTCAATGAGTGACAAAGAGTTGATGGATTATTTTAATAATACTGCTCAATTGAAAGAAGACTTAAATACTACATTAGGAGTATTTGTTGGTAAACAGTTAGATTATGTACAGAAATTAGGTCTAATTGAGAAAACAAGTGATGGGTATTATAAAAATAAATTCTTACCTGTAAGTTCTATTAATGATAGAGCCAATAAGTTATCTAATGATATTGCTACATTAGCAGGAAAGGAAAATGAACTAAATAGAAACCATATAGCTATTTATGATGCTATTTCTACATTTACTGTTAATAACTTTGTATCAATGTTTGAAACAGAAAAGATCTTGTATAAAGATGTAGCATTCTTTAAGAATTATCCTGATGTGTCTAAACGTCTTGCTGGTACATTATCAACTGGGGATAGACCTAGAACAGACTTCTCTGATCCTAATCACATAATGAATAAGGTTGCTAGATACAAACAAGGTAGATATAATGTAGCAGGATTAAAAGATGTTGAGTTGCGTACTAATCAACCAAAAGAATTATATAAGGCAATCTATGACGCATATGTAAGAGAATTAATGGAGAATTCTGGTAAATATACTAAAGAATACATTGATACTGCATTTGAATCTGGTGACTTATTCAACAATGAAAGTATACCACAAGGCATTAAAGATAAAGCTAAAGAAAGTACAGAGCGTGACTTGTCATTGTATGGTGATATTAAGATGAACAAGGATGGTAATATAGAAGTTAATGAAGAAGAAACTCCAATTAACCAAGCTGATGCATCTGTATACTGTTCACCTACTATGTATAAAGCTATCTTAGCTAGTCAAGGTTTATTAGATCCTAAAGTAGAAGAAGCCATCGATTATGTAGAACAACATGCTGATGATTTAGGTGATATTAGAAAATATGTAAATACATTATCTGCTGTATTATCTCCTAAAAAGATGGTATACTTTGGTAATGAAATACTTCAACCAATACCCGGTGAATTCATTAATATGCCTATCTTTAATAAGATGGCTATATTCCCATTATTTAAAGTACTGGCTACTGGAGATTTAAGAGTATTGTATGATAGGATGAATGATGTTAATAATCCTATTGATATGTTTACTACAAAATCCGCAGTAAAGGTAGGTAACATCAAAGAATATGATTTCTATACAGATGCTACTCAAAATGAAATAACAGAAGAATTCAAAAAGGACGATAAAGGAACTTATTCTAAACCTATTGTATATAGACAACAGAATTTTGGCAACCTACTTAATCAGATGCCTATTGAAGCCCACGATGCTGAAAAGCGTATGTTGGTTACTCAGGCTATGAAGACAGTATTCTCAAACATTAGATTAGATGGAGACTATATAATCCCTTCTAGTAGTGGTGTAGATCAAGATGTTACTGGTAGAAAAGGTAAGAAAGTTAGCGGTAGACAACTGGTTAAATTAGCAATGGATGCTATTGACAATCTATCAGATAGAGGGCTCAACAGAATTCTTAAAGACTTACATGCTGAAAAGAATGAAGATGGCACATATTCTTTTAAAGATCTGCAAGGTATATCTGATAAGTTAGTAAGAGATATGATATCCTCTAATATGGATTCTGATATTATCGATCAGGTTACTCTTGATGAAACTGGTAATTTTAAGGTTCCATTGTCTGCTTCTCCTGTAGCTAAGCAATTGGTTACAAAGATTATATCCGCAGTAAACAAAGAGACTGTAGATATTAATTTGCCGGGTGGTACATTTGTACAGATGTCTTCATTTGGTTTAAAATCTATTGATAAAGTAAAAGCTAGTGAAGCTGGTCAATATTCTAAATACCAAATTAATAATGGTGAAAGACTTAAACTAATTGCAGATGATAGATCTATGGAGTGTGTTATTTCAATAAATCTATTGAAACACATAATCCCCGGATATGAAAATATGTCATTCTTACAAGCTAGGCAGTGGTTAATAGATAATAATATAATTGGTCCAAATGCTTCACCATCTGCAATGGCATATCGTGTACCTACTCAAGGTATGTCTTCTATTGCTGCATTAACCATTAAAGATGTAGTAATGTCTCAAGCAGGAGATATAATTATACTACCAGATGAGTTTACTGCAAGAACTGGTTCTGACTTTGATATTGATAAGTTGTTCTTGACAAGATATAATTATACTTCTCGTAGAAGTAATAAGCCCGGAAGAGAAGCAACTAAAGATGAAATAGAATCAGCATTAAGTGGTTTTAATGAATATGCTGATGAAATCTTAGCTATTAAAGACGGTGAACCTATTACTAGAAGATCTACCCAGAATATGGCAGCATTAGTTAATGATTATCTTAAAAGTAAGAATTCTAATGTTACATATGATATTACAGATGCAACTTATAAAGTTTATCCATATATATCTTCTAAAACGGAATTTGATTATAATAAACCAATGAATGAGCAATCACAAGGTGCTATAGAAAACCTATTGATTGATACATTTATGGCTTCATTACTTGATTCTAAAAATACTCACGATACCACTAGACCTTTGGACGTACCTGTTAATATTATGAAAAATGGTATTGTAAAGAAGTACTTCCCTGATAAAAAGAATGGTATTGCTTTGTATGAATATACAGAAGAATATCAAGATACTTTAAAGCAAGACTTTGCTGATAGTAAAGGTGGTATTGGACCATTCGCATTAAACAACCCTCATCATGTATTAGGTCAGTTAGTTGAATTAGTAATGCAATCCCCAGAGTATTTACCAAATATAGGTAACTTACATAAAGTTAGTGGTGTAGATGATATTCATATTCTAGACTGGTTGTCTGCATTGATTAGTGCTCACGTTGACGTTGCTAAAGATAACTATATTATTAAGCTTAATGTAAATGGGTTTACATATAATCTTACTAACTTCTTATTGAGAAATGGTGTAGGTAAGAACACTATGTATTTTGTTTCACAAGAGATCATGAAAGATCTTGCAAACGATTATATACAGAGTAGAGGAGTCTATGCTATAGATAATACTAAACCATTTTATAGAAGATTCCAAGAAAAGGAAAAGGCAGTATATGATAGATTTGTTACTAAAGCAAAGAGCTTAGCTAAATCTAATGAAGATAAAAATAATCTTGATCTCTTACTTAAGAATGAGCAAGTTACAGATCAAGTATTATTTGAAATTCCAGAACAAGGGAAATTAGGTTATTTAGAAAATCTTCTTCGTAAAGCTAATGATAAAGAAAAAGACTTTGATTATTACTATGGACAAATTCTTGTATATAAATTATATAAAGAATTAGAACCAATGGCTCAGGCAATGTCTGATCTTGTAAAAGCTTCCCAAGTAGATACTAAGAAGTTTGGTAAGAACTCTATTGAAATGAGGACATTCCTACAAAATGTTGCTGATTGTTATACTAGCCCATATTTCACACCAGAAATGGTTAATAAATTCTTTAATGAAACCTTCTTACAGAAGAAGATTGACAACAGTATCAAGTTTACTTTAGATTTGCTTGGTAAAATTAATATACAATCTTCTGATGAGTATTATAGGGTATTCAGATCCCTTATTAATGCTAGTGGATTTTCTAAAGTAAAGGATAAACAAGCTGTAACAGCATTTACTAATGCTATTGATTCTTACTGGAGAGCATGTTCATTGTATGATAGTACTAGTAGTCCATTAATTAATAGTATGAAAGAGTTGAGGGATCTATTTATTGGTCCTAATACTATTGCTAAAAGAATCAATAGAATTAAAACTGATATTATCTCTGATGCTGCTTCTAAAGGTGGTAAATACCCAATTATATCTGTTACTAATGGTAGAATTAGTAATCTATTCCTTAATAGTATTACTGGTGTAACTGATACTACAGGCAAAGCTATAGATTATATTCGTTTAGATTATTCAGATGATATTAGTTCCAATGCTAGTAGACAGATTAGAGAATACTGGCAGGAATTATTAGATAGTGATAATCAAGAATTACATGATTTAGCTTATGATTTAGTTAGATATGCAGTATTTAGTGGTCATGGTACTAAACATTTGAATTCTTTGTTTGATTTCATACCTACTAGAATATTGGATGAACTTGGTTATTATGAGACTGTAAGAATTTTAGAGGAAAATATAAATGATTTCTCCAATTTGTTTACTCCAGATGATGTAGACGAAATCTATCGTAATAACTGGCAGGATAATAACATGGTTCCTGTAATAAATACGAATACTAGAGGTATTTATATTCATAGAGAGAAAGTTGGTAATAGGTTAGTTCCTGTAGCCATTAAAGGCTCTTCTAGAAGATATGTTTGTAAAGATGATACTGATGTCCCATTGTATCATCCATATGTTAAAATGAGAGATAACAATGCTACTGGTGGATATAATCTATATAAATATGTTGGTACATTTATTAAAGATGATGGTAAAACCAAAACATATAAACCATTATATATATTAGTAAATAAGAAAGGATTTAGACAAGGTGGTAAAGGGTTTGTATCTGAATACTTATCTCCATATACTACTGGAAGTAAATATATATCTAGATTCTCTATTATTCCGGGTAATAATGTTGCTCCAAGATTTGCTAAATATGATAATAACTTCTTAGAGGATATTCCAGATATTATTAATAATGAGATTGTACCAAAAATCAATTCACAAACTAATAAAGTAAGTGGTAAACCATTGAGTGGAGTATTCTATTCAAGAAATACAATTGATTATATGTTTAGTACTGTTGAAAGTGATTCAGCTTCATTAGTAGATACTAGTATGGATGAAAATGGTGAGATAATAGAAAATAATATTGAGCAACCTTCTACTTCTGAAAATGAACAGACTGAACAGACTGAACAAACCAATGAGTTTAATAATGAGAATGAATTTTCTACAGATGAAATGAATCATTGTATAAATAATCATAATGAAAATAATTTGTCCTAATTTAAAAAATAAAGAAGTTGCAAGAGAATTTGAAGAATTAAAAAATGCAACTAGTGAAGCAGCGGCTTATCATATATGGTCGCAAAACAATGGTAATGGCATAGATAAGGCTCCCAATGGGGAGCCGTCTAAGCTCTTTTCAGATCTTTTAGAGCATTATAATGGTGATAGAGTAGCTGCTATTCAAGCTAAGGCTAGAACTTATTCTAAGAGTTTTAAAGAATGGTTTGGGGACTGGCAATCTGAAGATAAAACCAATGTATCCAAAGTAGTAGATGAGAATAGTGAACCTTTAGTAGTGTATCATGGAAGTAGCAGTGAATTTGATACATTTGCTATTCCGTCTGTTGACAATAGACAGTATTTATCTACAAAAATAGCTCCTAAATTCTTTTTCACTCCCTCTATAAAAACAGCTAAATCTTTTATTTCTCCAAGAGACGAAGCTATACTACATATAGTTGATAGAGAATTAGATTTTATCCCATTAGATGAAGTACAAAAAGGAGAAGAAGATGAATTTGTGTGGGGATATATTGCTAAAAAATTAAAAGGTGTTACAGTAGAAGAATTAAAAAATATATGGTTTTCTCATGTAGAAGCTGGTGATGTACATACGTATAAAAATCCAAATCGTGATAAATTATTTTACCCAGTTTTCTTGAGTGCTAAAAATTTATTAGTAATAGATGGTAAAGGAGAAAGGGCGGATAAAGTCTTATCAGAAAATAAAAATGAAATCGACGCAAACGAATCAGTTCTTATAACTAATATAGATGAGACTAGAGAATCAAAGCCAATATCTGATTATTTAGTATCCAATCCTAATCAAATTAAATCAATAGATAATCAGGGTACATTCTCTACTCAGGATAATAATATATATCTAGCAGATAGTAACTCAGAAAATACAAGTCAACTAGAATCTATGCAATCCTACAGTAATAGTAAAGAACTATTGGATAATATGGATTCTGAAATGGCTACTGTACTCAATGACGTTGCTGCCAAAATAAATATGCAGCCTGTATCTATTGAATATACTGATAGACCATTGAATGAGGTATATCCTGAAGCTACTTATTGGACACCTGCTATATATGATAGAAATGCAAATAAGATTGTAGTAAATAGAAATGGTGATTTTAGTAGATATGGTTCATTAGAGAATGTATTATTGCATGAAATAGCCCATGCTATTACTCTAGACTCATTAGCTTCAAATACTGAAGCAGCTAATGAACTTAGAAAGATTCAAAAAGAATATGCAGAAAAGTATGAGGATCATGCTAGTAAGAATGTATATGAGTTTGCTGCAGAGCTATTTTCTAATCCTGAGGTCATTCACAATATGTTTGACTTCCCTGCTACAAAAGGAGAAAAAACATTAATTCAAAAAATTATTGATTGGTTTAAGAGGTTATTTGGTAAAAATACTACTCATCAAGACTTAATTAATAAAATAGTAGATAATGTTATTGAATTTAATGCATATCAAACTCTAGAGCAAAGAGAAGATTCTTATGATTATATACCTGACGTTCTACCAGCAGCTAGTAAACGTGAAGAAATTGCTTCTATCAAACTTAGATCTGTATTCTCTGATATGGTTAAGACAGCAGAGAACCGTGTAGCTTCTCTAAGATACAATGTCATAGAAGATAAATTTGATAGAAATGAAAACTTACGTAATGATAAGTTACTATCCAATCTTAGAAGTATTCAGAATTCTATAACAGATGTGGAAGGTGTCAATAACATTACGAATTTCCTTAATGGTAGTCTAGAGTATGTAGATAATGTACTATATAGTCTAGATGAAGCAGAGAGAGTAATTAAAACTATTGATGAGAAGATAAGTACTGCACAAATAACAAATGATACTGAAGAACTTACTAAGTTAAGAACTGCTTTAGATAATTTTGGTGCTGAGTATTTATACCCACATGAGAGTAATTTACGTAAACTTTATAATGAGCTAAATACAGAATTTAATAGGAATATCTATGAAAATATATTAGGTACTAATGAATTTGATAATATATTATCTGTAGTAGATGGATTGATTAGAGAATTCTCATCTAAAAAGATGGTAGACAGAGAAAACATTGGTTACATGTATGGAAACTCAGTTAGAAGAACAGTAGAAAAGTTCTTGCGTACTGAAATGGAAGAAGCTAAAGACCCTAATATAGATAGAGCTCTAATGAATTGGCTTACTTTTGATGGTGATTTAAATTGGTATCACAGATTCTTTGCTACTCCTGTAAACTCACCTAAATTTGTTATTAAACTATTAAGAAAAGTTGTTG
>ERZ780128.55-NODE-55-length-56362-cov-4.316053_pt1 | contig 56362 bp, 50 predicted proteins | sample MGYA00511170_ERZ780128 | MGnify/ENA primary metagenome ERZ780128 (study PRJEB29588, sample SAMEA1970465) | human gut metagenome | biome: human gut; feature: human-associated habitat; material: faeces | place: Denmark | collected 2008/2010 ...
AGAGACTGAGGGACAGGATATTCACGAAACTCTTCGATGTTGCGGAGCTCGCCCAACTTGACGACGAGGACAGAATCAAATACATTAAAGCCATGAATACGGAACGGGACACATACAATCAGATCGAGTACGCGCGTGAGACCGGGCATGAGGAAGGCAAAGCAGAAGGTCTTAAGGAGGGACTTGAAGCAGGACGTAAAGAAGGCAAAGAGGAGGGTATAAAAGAAGGCCGTGAGAAGGGACGCAAGGAAGGCAAAGAAGCAGGGCGCAAGGAAGGTCTCAAAGAAGGGCGTGAGGAAGGCAGTAAAGACGAACGCTCGAAAATAGCGATGAACCTTATACGGCTCGGTGCATCTTGCGAGATTATCACGCAAGCCACAGGGCTCTCAGCAGAAGAAGTTTCCAAGCTAAAGGAAGAGATGAGTAATGCATAGCAATTGGGTTATATCATCCTGGCATCGGCCCGGCTTGACGACAAGGACAGAATCAATTACATAAAATCCATGAATACGGAACGCGGCACTTTCAACCGGATTGGCTCCAGGCATGGCTGCCGCTCATAACAATTATCGCCCGACTCTATATCTCTATAGAGCCGGGCGAAATAAGTCTGCCGCCTTCACGGAACTGGCAGGGTGTTTCGACATGCGAAACCTAAGCTAGTTTATTCAGTTTTGCGCTCCCTGTTACGGGTAAGCTTTTCCTTCATTGCATCAACACAATCATTGATGGCAGTCTCGAAGGACTTCGCGTTTCTTTCAATAACCTGCGAACCTCCCGGAACATGTACCTGAAGCTTCACATTCTTGTTCTCATGCTCCTCGAGAAGAGAAAGCACAACTTCCACATCGGTAATGGTGTCATCGAAACGGCTGATTTTTGAAACCTTCTTCTCAATGAAATCAAGAAGTTTCTGATCCGCATCGAATTTGAGTGAATGAACTCTAATCTCCATAAATACCTCCATTTTTACTCCTCCGGTTTCCCGTCAGAGAGATTACCGTTAGCATCATCCTTGATTCCAGAAGTGTTTCTGGCCCGCGGATGAGCATTTAAATAAACACTTTTCAGCTTCTCGATAGTGTTATGGGTATAGACCTGAGTCGCCGCCAGGGAAGAGTGCCCGAGCAACTCCTTAATGGAGTATAGATCTGAACCGTCATTCAGCAGTTCCGTCGCCAAAGTATGCCTGAGCACGTGAGGCGATTTCCTGCCCGTGATGCTGTCAACATTTCCTAACTCGCTCTTCACCGCTCTATCGACCAAAACCGGATAAACACCGGCTCCTGTCAATGTTATGAGGAATGGCTCACTCGCGGTCCTTTCCCGTCCGACTATCGCTTCCGCTGCTTTCAAATATAATAAAATTTCTTTAGAAAGTGCAGGTGTAAGAGGAATTTCTCGCATTTTATTTCCTTTTCCGCTAACAGTGATAATCCTTCGTCTGAAGTCAATGCTGCCGATTTTCAATGAAATTAATTCGGCCCGTCGCATGCCGGTTTCATATAGTGTGCTGATAATCATGCGTCTGAGTCTTCTCGAATACAAGTCGGAAGCCAGCTTATAGGCGCTGGAAGACGTCGGAGTGCCATCATGGAGGGACCCGGCAACATTTTCCAGAGCTTTCAGAGATTCCCCATCTGCGGAAGGCAAAGTCTCCCTGAGATAATCCTCCATTGAATCCTGACGATAGAAAACGGGTAGCCGTTTCTCACACTTTGGCCGGCTGACAAGCTTCACCGGATTGCATTTGAGAAGACCTTGCCCCATAAGCCACCTGCAGAAACTGCTGAGAACGGACAAATGCTGATTGATGGTTCTGGCATTGAGCTTGCGCTCATCGGAAAGATAGACCTCATAATTCCTTATGATAGTCTTGTACAATGCCCTCAGAATGAAATCCACATCAGCATTGACCTTTCCCTCCTGCGAAGCAGCCGGCTCATGGGGAAGGGAATAGCTCGCGGCATATTCATTGAACTCCTTCAATATTCCGGCATAGATTTCCTGAGTCCGGCGCGAATAGCGTCTGACACCCATTATATATAAGAGGAAATCGTCTGTCAGCATAGGCGGCAGGTTTATTTTACCGCATTGAGTCCCATCTCGACGGCACGCTTGCGCATCAGCACATCAGCCTCTTCGAATGAGTTGCCGATGACTCCATCCAGAATGGCGTTCTTCACATATTCCTTCAGCTCGCCGATTTCCCTGCACGGAGGAATGTTATAGACCTCCATAACATATTCACCTGTAATAGGATTCTTGAAATTGCGGATCTTGTCTTTGGACTCTACCTCGACAAGCTTTTCCTTTACGAGTTCGAAATTCTTTCTGATTCTCTCCACCTTCACAGGATTTTTGGACGTGATATCGGCATTGCAGAGCAGCATAAGGTCCTGAATCTCATTTCCGGCATCGAAAAGCAGACGGCGGACAGCAGAATCTGTAACCTCTTCATCCACAAGGGCTACAGGCCTGTGATGCAGTGCGACCAGCTTCTGGACATACTTCATCTTCTCATTGAGAGGCATCTTCAGTTGCTGGAAAATCTTCGGAACCATACGAGAACCGATTACCTCATGCCCATGGAAAGTCCAGCCGATATTAGGGTCATAACGTTTGCTTGCAGGCTTGCCGATGTCATGAAGGAGAGCCGCCCACCTCAGCCATACGCAAGGTGAAGTCCTGACTGACTCGTCGAATCCGTCTCCGTTCTCATGCGGAGTATAGTCAAGCAGTTCTCCCAGGCCAATGCCTTTTATCTCTTCGGCCGCGACATTGTCCACAACCTGTAGAGTATGCGAAAAATTATCCTTGTGACCTCTACCTTCTACAGTTTCCACGCCCTTGAGCTTGCACAATGCTGGAAGAACATATTCCAGAAGTCCGGTCTGGTCCATCAGATGAAACGCCATGGACGGCTTGGGACACAGAAGCATCTTGTTCAGTTCCTCTGCAATCCTCTCCTTGGAAAGAATAGACATCCTCTCCCTCATCCTTTTCATTGACTCAAGAGACTCATTGACAATCCTGAACTGCATCTCAGGGGTGCTGAGCTTGGCAGCAAATCTCACGGCGCGAAGCATACGGAGCGGGTCATCGCTATATGTCGTGTCCGGGTCCAGGGGAGTGCGGATTATACCTGCCGCGAGGTCCTTGATTCCGCCGAACGGATCTACCAATGCGCCGAAATCACCCTTCTGGAGGCTGAATGCCATGGCATTGATAGTGAAATCCCTTCTTTTCTGGTCGTCCTCCAAAGTCCCATCCTCCACAATCGGCTTTCGTGAATCACGATGATAGGATTCTTTCCTCGTGCCCACGAACTCTACCTCAATGCCGTGATACTTCAGCATGGCCGTGCCGAAATTCTTGAAGATGGAGACGCGGCAGCCATGTTTTTCAGTTTTCTTGATATGGTCAGCAACAGCAGTCGCGAGTGCGATACCGCTTCCTTCTACCACTATGTCAATGTCATCATTCGTCCTGCCAAGGAAGCAATCACGCACGTAACCGCCTATGACAAAAGCTCTTACACCAATATTCTCTGCTACTTCCGAGACGATGCCGAAAATCGGCGCATCCAGAAATCCCTTAGTCACCGTCATATTTTTAATTTCAATTATTCAATCATTCTTGCCGGGGGATACCTCAGTACCGCACTCCAGCATTTCCATATACACAGGAGGCTTGTCGAGGAATGTTACATGACCATGTTCTTTCTTGCAGATAACGGTCTTGTGCCCGTTGGTCAATGCCAGAAAGCTCACATCCATGACCATGTCATAACGAAGCGCCTGCTCCATCACCCCTTTGGTGATCTCCACATCCGGACGCTTGCACTCTACAATCATCATCGGACCCGGCCTGCGGTCGAAGACCACAATGTCGGCACGGAACTCCTTTTTTACCGTACCTTCGCCGTATTTCATGCCCACTTCGCTCATCATCATGTGCATGGGAACCTTCATTACGTCCCTCAGCACAGTGATGAACCATTGACGCACCCTTTCTTCCGGTGTCAATGTCACATTCTTTTTTCTGAGCGGATCCCAGACCTGAATATCCCCATTCATAATAAATCCTCCAAATCATACAAATATACGGAACATTCAAACAATAACCCCGTATATGCGGCATTTTTTTGTTTTTTCGAATTTTCTTACATTTGTGGGTTAAACATAAAAATGATACCGAATATGAACAAGACCGGAGAATACCGATTCACGATTGTGGTCCCCGTCTATAACGAAGAGGATAATATATATGCGCTGGAAAAGGCACTTTCTGAATTCTTGCCAAAGAGCAAATGCAGTTCCTGCGTTCTCTTTGTCAATGATGGTTCGGCTGACAGCAGCCTTGCCCGTATCCAGGAAGTATGTGCAAGAAATAAAGACTTCTATTATATCAGTTTCGTCAAGAATGCGGGCCTGAGCGCTGCAATCAAGGCCGGTTTCGACTATACCTGTTCTGAGTTTGTCGGATATATGGATGCGGACCTTCAGACTACTCCGGAAGATTTCAATCTTCTGCTGGACGGAATGGAGGGCAAGAGCATGATGATAGGTATCAGGGCGAATCGTAAAGATACTTTTTTCAAGAGAATTCAGTCCAAGATTGCCAATGGATTCCGTAAAATGATGACTCATGACGGAGCTACAGATACCGGCTGTCCTCTGAAGATTCTCCGCTCAGACGTTGCCAAGCGTATCCCCATGTTCAAGGGTATGCACAGGTTCCTTCCCGCACTCGTTCTCCTCCAGGACGGCTGCACATACGGACAGGTTCCTGTAAGACACTTCCCGAGGGTCGCAGGAAAGTCCAAATATCACCTCTGGAACCGTCTGGTCGGACCATTTGCCGACTGTTTCGCATACAGGTGGATGCGTCCGCGCTATATCAATTACAAGGTAGGGGAGAACAACGTTCAATAAGGGATGCTGGCAGTTCACGAAATATCAAAGGCCATGATCATGGCCATCGGCTTCACGGCCCAGATTTTCTTTTCCCTGAGAACACTTTTCCAGTGGTGGAAGTCGGAAAAGGCCAAGAAGGTCGTTTCCCCGTCCGCCTATTGGGTGCTAAGCGTAATCGGTTCTTACCTTTTCTTCGTCTATGGAATCCTTAGGGATGACTTCTCGATAGTACTCGGGCAGCTCATCTCCTACTATATATACCTGTGGAACCTCAATGCCAAAGGTGTATGGAAACGTTTGGGACTTGTCCTGCAGACAGTCCTTCTGGCTACGCCGGTAGTGGCAGTCGTCCTGATGCTCCAGAATGCGTCAGTCTATTTCCAGAACTTCTTCAGGAACGACAATATCCCGTTCTGGCTGGTTGTCTTCGGCTCAGCCGGACAGGTTATATTTACCTTACGATTTGTATATCAATACTTTTACTCCAGGTATAAGCATCAGTCCACCCTGCCTGTCGGCTTCTGGGCCATCAGCCTTTTCGGCTCCAGTGTCATAATCGCATACGGAATCTTCCGTCTCGACCCTGTCCTCATCCTGGGACAGTCATTCGGTTTCGTTGCCTATATCAGGAACCTTGTAATAGGATTCAAAGAAAAGAAATCCGATGAAAAATAATTTTCTCACCAAGCACCCGCTGCTTGCCGTCTTTCTGTTCACGATCATCTGCCTCATTCCAGAGATGCTGATGAGAGACTTTACCCCGTCCAATGAACTGAGATACCTCAGCATTGCTGACGAGGCCCTTGAGGGAGGCAACTTCTTCGCCTTCTTCAATCATGGTGCGGCCTATGCCGACAAACCGCCTCTCTATCTCTGGATAGTAATGCTCTGCAAGACATTGACAGGAGGTCACAGCGTATTTGCATTGACCTTGTTCTCGATTCTTCCGGCATTCGTAATTGTCTGGCTGATGGACAGATGGGTGATGTCGAATGCTTCAGTTTCCGACAGGATGGCTATGGCGATGATGCTTCTTACCTGCGTCATGTTTCTCGGTACTGCCGTCGTGATCCGCATGGATATGCTTATGTGCATGTTCATCGCGCTGGCTTTGTTCACATTCTGGCGCATGTACGAACTTCGGATGGACGGAGAACCTGATGGGGGAGACGCAGTAGTCTATAAGAAATGCAGTTGGCTTCTTCCTGTATGGATATTCATGGCGCTCTTTACCAAGGGGCCTGTCGGCCTGCTTGTGCCTCCGGTCTCCATAGCGGTTTTCCTTATCGTGAAGTGCAAATGGCGTGACATCGGAAAATATCTAGGACTTAAGACATGGGGTGTAATCGCTGCGCTCTGTGCGATTTGGTTTACATGCGTTTTCTTCGACGGGGGAATGGAATATCTCGACAATCTCCTTTTCAAGCAGACCATGGGACGCGCCGTAAAAGCCTTTACCCATAGCCGTCCGTTCTGGTTCTACGCAGTCGCAATCCTCTGGTGCATAGCCCCTTATACTTTTATTCTGGTAGGCAGTCTCGTGGAATCCGTCTGGCCTTCCGGAAAGAATAAGTCAGAAATTTCTGCAGAGTCAGTACGCTCTGACCTGGAAATTTTCTTCCTCTGCATCATCGGTTCGACATTCGTGATGCTGTCCTCATTCAGCTCCAAACTACCTGTCTATCTGGCGCCTATGTTCCCATTCGTGGTGTACCTTTTCCCGCTTGTCAGCAGCAGAAAAGGAACTCGCCGCTGGCTCGTATGGGCTATTGCAATCCCTGCCGCGATAATGTCGCTCGCAGCGTTAGTGTCAATGCTGGTGCTCGCCGGTATTGTCAATGTCAATGCGCTTGTTCCGGAACTGTATGAATATAATTTCGCCTTCTCCGGTGCAACCAAGATTGCTGCGGCCCTTCTGTTCATCGGCAATCTGCTTGCCCTCTGGTTCCTTTTCAGAAGACGCCAGTGGAATCTTCCGGTGTTCATGATGGGAGCTTCGCTTCTTCTTATGATTTACGCTGCTTCAGGCGTCCTTGTAAAGGCTAATCCTTATATGGGTTACAGAGAAGTATGCCAGGATGTACCTGAAGGCACTGAAGTGGTGACGCTTTTTGTCCACAGACCGGAGAATATGGATGTCTATCTCGGTCGTCAAATCGTTGATTATAAAAAGGATGCTGATGCATTTCTTCGTGACGCCTCAGACTCGACTGCTCTGGGAGGAAAAACATTCACCTTGGTTACCACCACAGAGCGCCTTGATGGAAATGATGCCTTGCGGGACTTTGTCTATTCGTCAGGCACAGTGACTTACTCCGGACCTTACTGCGTTGTCACATCAATGCCGGGAAAACACCCCGTGAAGTAATAGTTCTCAAATATGACAAAAACGGCAGTCCGGAATAAGGGGGCTGCCGTTTTTGTCATCATATATGTCGCATTCTAGAACAGGAAAGCGATACCGAGTTTGAGCTGCTGTCTGTGAAGTTGGATGTCGCTGTCACCTCTGTTCACCATACCCCAGTCATAGCCGAATTTGACTCTGATTATGTTCGCGATGTCGACACCTGCACCAGCGCCCATCATGAGGTCGAAGCTACTGTACTTTCCGCCGAGATTCTCGAAGAAATCCTTCGTGTTTACCTTGGAAGTGCCAGTGTCTGTGCCCAGTGCACTGCCCTTAGTCTTGGTATTTGAGGAAATGTTGAAGGACATTGTCGGACCTGCGAACACGAAGATTCTTACAACCTTTACATCGATGCCCCAGTTCAGCTGGAGAGGAACATTGATGTAGTGCTCTTTGAATTTTGCTTCGCCTTTGATGTTTCCAAATCCGAGTTCCTTGACGTCCTTGTCGCCTACGAAAACCCACTCGATGCCTGGTGTGAAGCCGAGACCATACTTGAACTTGAAGGTATAGTCAGCGCCTACATATACGCCATTTGCGTTGGCAGTCTCTTTCTGGGTAATGGATTTGATATCTACCTTTTCCTTAAGGTCAGATTTCGCGAAACCTGCACCGACGCTCAGCTGTGCAGATGCGTCAATGCTGAAGAACATGAGAGCTGCCGCAGCAGCTGCAAAAATGAACTTTTTCATTGTAATAGTTTTTTAATAATGTGTTTTCTATTCAAGTGTTCGAAATATAGCGTTTTATAATCAAATGGCAAAATATCACAGCGGATGAGTATAAAATTACTACCAAATGGCGAATCTGCAAGCCAAAACGAATAATGCTTGATGGTTTGGTTCCACTGTCGTTTTTGTTTGAGATTCTGACTTTTTTCGTTTTATTTATAAAAAATCGTATTTTTGTGAGGTTAACTCTAGACTGTCGTCGTTTAGTGCAATTGTGTCTTTATGACATAAAGTGTATTTATTACGTGTGCGTTGGTTCCGCATAGCGGTAGTTGTTAAAGAAAAACAAAATGAGTTTGTTGTATTTTTCTATACATTTAGTGTGCAGTACGATATGTGTCGTGATTTCCATATTCTTGTTCGTGATACATATCAAGCAGGAAAAAGAGAGGTCTTTCGTCAAAGTCCGCAGATATCTGGCATACAGCATACTGATCGACTCGATTACTTATTTTATGTCCGCAGTATTCATTTCGATGGGCGAGAGTTGTTTTGTCCTTAAAAGGTTTATTATTCCTGCGGCTTTCTATTTCCAGTTATACCTGATGACGTTCGCTCTGATAGAGCTCATGTTTTCACAGGAGGTGACGAAGCGCAAAAAACAGTTCATGCCTTTGCCGGTACTCATATTGTCAGTGCTATATTTAGTGGGATATATCGCATATTCCGGCAATAATTTCAGCATCGTCAGTTATACAGCCTTTCTGGAAACAACTGTAGCACATACGCTTTCCAGAATACTTGTCTATGTGATTGCGACAGAGATGATTTTCTGCATGTTCTGGCTAGTGAAAACCAGTGTCAGCTACAAGAAGGGTGTCGGGAACTATTTCTCCGGCTCTCAGGCAATCGGGGAAAGCAGATTACCCTATACAATATATGGATTCATTGCCTACGTGTTCTTTCAGGTATTGGGCAACTTCGCGTCCAACAGGACAGTGGATGTCATCCTGATTTCTCTTGCTACATTGACAGTATTTGTCCTCACCATCATTATCCTGAACAAGAAAACGACCTATGTCGAGATGTCTCCGGCTTTCGAAGAAGATCTCAATGAATTTGATGATACTCCTTCTGAAGAGATGGTTGAGAAATCCGCCTGTCAATTGACCCCTGAAATTACCGACACGGAAAGGGCTGAGAATCAGGATATTGTCAATGTCAGTGCTGATGAAGGAAATGACGGAAAAGATTTGCAGATCAGCATTGACAGACGCAGTATCGAGGCCTTGATTCACGCATGGGCGGTACGTCCCGAGAAACCTTATCTGGCGGAGGGTCTGACATTGGCGAAAGTGGCAGACGAGATAGGCATCAATCCCCGTTCCCTTTCAGGGTTCCTGAATGATATCTATGAGATGAATTTCAATGCCTGGATAAACAACCTCCGCATAGAAGAAGTAAAGCGTCTGATAGATGCCGGGACAGGCAAGTCAATGACAGACTTGGCAGTTATGGCCGGCTTTACTGACTTGTCTGCCATGTCCCGTATCTTCAAACGCATTACCGGTATTACTCCGTCAATGTATCGTTCCGATAGTCAGAAGGATACTAGAATTCAAGCCTGAATCCGTTCTCCTTCAGTTCGTTGTATTTATTCAGATTGAATTTGTACTTGATTGGAATTCTTGGAGCGCGTGCTCTCTGGGCTCCCGATTCGAGAATGATGTTCTTCTCCCTGTGGATGTCCTCTATACGTTCGAGAAGACCGAGTGATATCATTTTCTTCAAGAAATTACGTCTGTCCAGTTTGACACCCAGAACAGCCTCATAAAGTCTCTGGAGGTCAGGGCATGTGAAGACGTCCGGCATCATATCGAAACCTACCGGCTTGAAGTGGATAGTTTTTTTCAGACGGCTCAGTGCAGCATCCATGATTTGTGAATGGTCGAAAGCGAGAGTCGGAAGATTGTCCATCTCGAACCAGCGCGCTTCGGAAGCATCATCGCCCCCTTTGACGTAAGTCTCTTTTGCAAGTGCTATGTATGCGATGGAAATGACACGTTCCCGAGGATCCCTCCCCGGCATTGAAAATACGTTCAGCTGCTCCAAAAATGTTGGGGTCAGACTTGTCTCTTCGTTAAGTTCTCTGCGTGCACATTCCTCTACAGTCTCGTCCATTTTCAGGAAACCTCCAGGAAAAGCCCACTTGTTTTTATAGGGCTCGTTACCTCTTTTTATAAGCAGAACTTTTAGCTTTTTTCCGTCGAAGGAAAATACAACGCAATCCGCTGTGATTGCCGCGTGCTGATACTTATACTGATACGGGAACTCACTTCCCCCGTCATATCTGTATGTGTTCATTATAGAATTATAGTATGATAAATGTTAATACAAAGTTACTAAACCGTACGAAATATTACAATAATGTTACAAAGTTTCGCCTGGGCCAAGTGATGATTGTTGGTCCTGACAAAGTATAAAATGAAAAACAGGAGGATAATCTAGCAGAGAAGCATCAGCATCTGGGCCACTATCACGTGCAGGAACATCTCTACCGGATATACTGTGGCGTATGAAACTGACGGCTCGTCGTCATCGACAGTGCTCAGGGCATAGTTTAATGCGATTGGATTCGCCATTGCTCCGCATAGCAGACCGACATTGGCCGCATAGCTGGTCTTGCAGAATTTGGATCCGATATAGCCGACAAGCAGTACAGGGACAATTGCCAATGCCAGGCTTGCGCCTATCCAGGTCAGTCCTTCAGGGCGGAATACAGTCTCGAAAAATCCCGGACCTGCACTGAGACCGAGTCCTGCAAGGTAAATCGTAAGACCCAGCTGACGGAGCATCAGGTTTGCGCTGTGTGTGGTATAGGTGGTGAAATGCAGACGTGGTCCGAAGGCTCCCATAAGAATACCAACGATGATAGGTCCGCCCGCGATACCGAGTTTTATAGGTGTGCTCATGCCCGGAATGAAAATCGGAATACTTCCGAGAATCAGTCCGACCATCATGCCCACGAAAATGGAGAACAGATTAGGATTACGTAATTCTTTTTCCTGATTTCCAAGCACTTCAGCAACTTTGTCGATGGCACTTTCTTTACCTACGATGGTGAGTTTGTCTCCAATCTGGAGGCGGAGGTGACTGGAAGGAAGAATGTCAATGCCGGCGCGGTTTACGCGTGTGATATTGATTCCGAATGCGTTTCTGAGGTGCAGGGCCTCGAGTTTTGCACCATTGGCATTAGGCTTTGTCACGAAAACATGACGGGATACAAGCATTCCGTCTATGTTGTTCCAGTCTATATCTTTCTTGTTCCAGTCTTTATTTACGATTTCTCCGAAAAGTTTTTCTGCTGCGCCGACCTCACTCTCTTTGGACATGACCATGACATGTTCACCTTTTTCCAGAATAGTGTCTCCGTTGGGGATGATAACCGTTCCCTGTCTGCCGTCAGACTCGTTGGCATTGCCGTTGAATTTCCATACGCGAGAAACAACAAGGCGTATCGATACATCTTTCATTATGTCTTTCAGAGACTTTCCGTAGATGGCCGGATTGCTGATTTTGAACTCGGTTATGAACGTCTGGTTGTTATGTGAGTCTGTCTTTTTCTTGTTGCCCCTCTGGAATATGAACTTGAGAATGATGACGCAGAGGATGACACCGATTACTCCGAACGGATAGCCGACAGCGCATGCCATAGCCATCTCGTTGGATGTGTCCACGGCTGACGGATCTGTCTGAAGCAGAGTCTGTTGTGCTGCACCGAGCATAGGAGTGTTGGTCGCTGCTCCAGTGTACAGACCGACGGTAGTAGGCAGGGAAAGTCCTGTTATCCAACTTGTTGCAATAGTGAGGATTACTCCGACGACCAAGACTGCAAATGCCAGTACATTGAATTTGATGCCTCCTTTTTTCAATGAAGGGAAGAACGACGGTCCGACCTGCAGTCCGAGTGCATACACGAAAATAATCAGGCCGAAGTTCTGAGCAAATGCGAGCATATTCGGGTCAATGCCAAGACCGAGATGTCCGGCCACGATTCCGGCGAAGAATACGAAAGTGATGCCAAGAGATACACCTTTGAATTTCAGTTTGCTGCAGAACAGACCGGCCGCACAGATTAGCGACAAAACTATGATGGCTTGTATAAAGCTTTGTTCTGTAAATAGTTGTATGAACCACTCCATGTTTTCTTATTTGTCGGTTCGTTATCTCTCAAAAAATTACTCCAAAAATGGTCGCAAACATACGCAAAAAATTCGACTAAACAAAGGTTAGTCGCACCAGTCCTTGTCAATGTGTATCCTGACATTGAATCCGGGGTATCTTTCGACCAGCCGTTCATTGATTTCCTTTTTGAGGGCTGTGATATCATTGACAGAAAAATCTATCACTATGTCGAACGAAATGATGTGCTCGGTAGGATTGATGAACATTCCGTGGACCTGAAGGACTCCCGGCATTGAAGATACGATGGCATTGACACCATCCTGCATTTCTACGATGTGCTTGTCGCCGGTCACTACGGCATAGATTCCGACCGTCAGGATTACTCCGTATTTCTCGTGGATTATGGTGTGGATTCTCTGGGTTAGGACATGTATCTCCCTGGCAGTCATCTCTTCTGGGATTGCGATGTTCACGGCGCCGACGATTTGTTCCGGACCATAGTTATGCAACTGGAGGTCATAGGCGCCGAGTACCGGACTTATTTCGCAGATATCCGCTTTGATGGACTTGGCCAGTCCTGCAGGAATTCTTTCGCCAAGCAGTTCATTGATCGGTTTCATCATCATTTCATAACCGGCTTTCAAGATGATAAGTGAAATGAAACCTCCCAGGATGCCGTCTATAGGGATGTTGTCAAGTTTGTTGCCGAAAATCATGCCGCAGATTGCTGCAAGCAGTGTTGACCCGGTAATCAATGCATCGAAAAGAGCATCGGCTCCTGTAGCGCACAGTGATTCGGAATTGTAATCTTTGCCGACTTTCTTCACATATCTTCCGAGAAATATCTTGGCCAGGATTGCTACGGCAAGTATGAGAATGGACAGGAATGTATATACTGCCGGCTCCGGATGGATGATTTTCTTTACTGATTCGACAAGACATGAAACACCGGCAACGATGATGACCAGTGATATCACTATCGCGGTAAAATATTCGACCCTGCCGTGTCCGAACGGATGTTCCTTGTCCGCCGGCTTTCCTGCCACCTTCATTCCGATTATGGTAACGGAGGCGGAAAAAGCGTCAGACAGGTTGTTCAACGCATCCATAAGGATTGCTATTGAATTTGAAACCAGGCCTATGCATGCTTTGAATATCGAGAGCAGAATATTGGTCCCTACCCCTATCCAGCTGGCTCGGATTATGACTTTTTCCCTTTCCATCATTGAATTATTTTGAGACTTCCTTCCTGCTCAGAATCAGGAGTCCTATATATGTGAACAAGGCATTGAAAATCAGCAGTTCGTAGCTGAATTTATATCCGCCGAACCAGCGTTCCGAGTTCATCTGAAGTATAAGACACAGGACTGGGGCGATGATTGCTGCAAGAGGGACAAATCTGTCACGGACTTTTCTCTTTGTGGCGATGCCGAAAGCGAACAATCCCAGAATCGGTCCGTAAGTGTAGCTGGCAAGCTTATAGACAGCATCGATTGCGCTTGTATTGTTGAGCAGATTGAAGATAACGATTGTTATTCCTATGCAGACAGCCATGCCGATATGGACCTTCTCTCTTGTGCTCTTGACCTGGCTTTCGGATTTGCCGTCCGTGCCCATTATATCTACTGTAAATGATGTTGTCAATGCTGTCAATGCCGATCCGCCGGCTGCGTATGAACATGAAACCAGACCTACCACGAAGAGGATGCCTACGACGACTGGAAGGAGTCCGCTTGTGGCGACGGCAGGGAAGAGCTGGTCACCTGTCGCTTCTGCCAATGCCGGTGCATTCTCTGCTCCCAGAATTGTGCCTGAAACCGCTGCTGATGAGAACATATAAAGCAGTACTCCCAGTACAAGGAAAAGAAAAATCACTATGGTCTGGAGTATCGTACTTGTGACGATGTTCTTCTGCGAATCGCGGAAGTTCTTGCAGGTCAATGATCTCTGCATCATATCCTGGTCGAGTCCGGTCATTGCAATGACAGTGAACATTCCTCCGAAGAACTGCTTGAAGAAGAACTGAGGTTTGTTCGGGTCATCGAAATAGAAGACTCTGGACATGTCGCTGTCCGCCACGGCCTTGCACATCGTTCCGAATGTGAGTCCCAGGGCCTTGCTTATGAACAGGGTGCAGAGGACAATCGAAACGATCATGCAGAATGTCTTGAGGAAATCTATCCAAATCACAGCCTTGACACCGCCTCTGAACGTGTAGGCGAGCAGAATCAGTACTGTTACAATGACATTGATATAGAACGGGAGACCCAGCGGGCCGAATACCATCAGCTGGAGCGACAGGCAGACAAGATAGAGTCTTACTGATGCACCTGTCATTTTCGACAGGAAGAAGAACCAGGCGCCTGTCTTGTATGTGGAAATTCCGAACCTGCCCTCGAGATACTCGTATATGGAGACAAGATTCATCTTGTAGAACAGAGGAATCAGTACGAAGGCTATAACAAGCTGACCTGCAATGAATCCCAGTGCCATCTGCATGTATCCGAATCCCGATGTGGCCACCATTCCGGGCACTGAGACGAAGGTTACTCCAGACATGGCTGAGCCGATCATGGCAAAGGCTACGATATACCATGACTGTTTGCGGTTTCCTGTGAAGAAGCCTGCATTGTCGGACTTTCTGCCTGTGAACCAGGAGATTGTGAGGATTACTGCAAAGTATGCCAGGATTGTGATAATGATGGTTGCAGGTGTCATTGAAATAACTCTTTTATTTGATTATAACTCAGTTACGATATCTGTTACTGTGACAGTGTCGCTGCTTGCGCGGAATCTGATATCGCATCCCATGAAAGGCATTCCGTAGATTCGTTCGCTGTCTTTACTGTATTGTGGCACAGGCCTCTGCGCCAATGTCTTTGTCAATGCTGATAGAATTTTTCCTGTATCGTATCGTCCTGACATTGACTTGGAACCCAGAAACTTGCGTTTGAGTTCTTCCGGGAATATGACATTTGCCTCGTGCCATTCCGAAGTGTCGGTGAACCCTGAAACCGCATCCGGATGACAGTCGGAGTATTTTACATAGGGTTTGATGTCATATATCGGTGTCCCGTCCATGAGGTCCGCACCGCCGACGCGGATGACCGGCCCTTCGGGATTGTCAATGTCAATGCTGATGATCCGCGCCGAGGACAGTCCCAGTCCGTTTGGCCTGAATGGAGAACGTGAAGCGAAAACGCCGACTGATTTGTTCCCTCCCAATCGTGGTGGTCTTACTGTCAGACTCCATTTTCCTTCATTGCCGGAGAATCCCCATATCAGCCAGAGATGTGTGAATCCTTCCAGTCCGCGGATTGCTTCCTCCCTTCTGAACTCATGTCCGAGCATGATTTCCCCTTCAAGTTCGTTGACTACGCCACTCTGACGCGGTATTCCGAACTTGGAAGAGAAAGGGGAGCGGAATACCGCTACCGGCTGTATGGTCTTCTGGCCTGGCATTGACCTTATTTGCAATTTATTGTGTCACAGGCGGTTGCTGCGCGAAGGCTGTCTGCTTCGCTAATCCATCTGTGCAGGTCTTCTGCATGGATTTTAACAAGAGAATCCAGTGAGTGCATGTTCTCGGGCTTGATAGGCTCTGCGCTAGGAGATTCCATCTTCAGCGGATTGATAGGGGAGCCGCCCTTCCATACGCGGAAGTCCAGATGCGGACCGGTTGCGACGCCTGTTGCGCCGACATATCCGATGATGTCCCCCTGTCTCACATGGTCACCGACTTTAAGTCCTGCGGCATATCTGGAAAGATGGAGATAGGCAGTGGTATAGACTGAGTTGTGCCTGATTTTGACGGTGTTTCCTCCTCCTCCGCCCCAGCCTTTGCTGATGACTGTTCCGTCTCCGATGGACATTACAGGTGTTCCCGTAGGAGCCGCATAATCGACTCCGGTATGGGCCTTGACGCGTCCTGTTACAGGGTGTTTCCTGTGATAAGAGAAGCCGGAACTGATGCGGGTGAATTTGAGAGGCGCTTTCAGGAAAGCCTTTTTCATGCTTTCGCCTTTTTCGTTCCAGTAGATGTTTCCGCCGTCGCCCTGGTCAAGCCTGATGGCAGGGAAGCATTTCCCGTCATGACTGAACTCGGCATAATATACTGTGTCAATGTCGATTGTCTCGCCTTCGCAGGATGTCTCGTCATAGATGACACTGAATCTGTCTCCCGGCTGGATCGAGAAGAAGTCAATGGTCCAGGCATAGATGTCTTCCAGATGGAGAATCAGCATGAGCGGGGCGCCGGCCTTGCGGAGATCGTTCCAGAGTGAAGATGAGATGTTTACATCGGCGTAGCGTTTCGTGTGTACGATGGGTTTTGTTACCTTCCACGCGGACAGAGGCTCCTGGCATTTGAATACTGTCATGTTGATTTTGTCCTCGTTATAGACCAGATATTCAATCAGTTGCACTGTCGTGTCTGTGGTGCTGTAGTAAGCCTGCCACGTGTTTCCTGCACGCATTTTCTTGGGATTGAAGACACTGTCTGATGCGCTGATGAGTTCCATGGCGCTTTTGGGCGACATGCCTAGTCTGGTCATCAGTCCTGTGAAGATTTCTCCGTTTTTCAATGTGCCTTCCGCGAGGTCAAAGGAGTCCGTACAGAAGCCCAGAGGGTAGATTGTGTCCTGCTGGACAGGCTCCGGGACCTTGTTTCCTCTGTTGCAGGATGGTATAAATATAAAAGCCAATGCTGCCGAGACTGCTGCAGCAAGGGCTATTCTTGCGTTTTGCATTGTTTTCTGTTTTAGTACATATCGTAAAATTCAAGTTTTGCAATGCGGAACTTGAATCATACAAAAATAAATAAGTTCATCAAAAAATCCAAAATTTTAGCATTGGCCTGTTTCGGCCTTTGACCGGATACCTTATAATGTGTAAGTTGAATTGCCCTTGAAGTTTTTCTCGTTACTAAATGGCTGTGGAATCGTTTAAAATGTATTATATTTGTAGGTATTTTAAATTATTGTGATGAGAAGAATATATGTACTCTTTGGAATAGCGGCAGCTTGCTTTGCTCTGTCTGCGTGTGGAAGTCAGACATCAGGAAGTGCCGAGGGCATAGATGTTCCGGCAGTTGTTGATGCAGGTGGCGTCAAGTTTGACATGGTTGCTGTGGAAGGCGGCTCCTTTGCTATGGGAAAAACACCGGCAGGGACCAAAATCGCGGATGTGACTATTCATGAGGTCGTTTTGGATGGCTTTTCCATCTCAGGCAAGCCTGTCAGCAGACAGTTATGGGAAGCAGTGATGAAGGAGCAGCGCGGCTCATCGACTTCACCTGAGGCTCCGGTAGATATGGTATCACAGGACGACTGCAAGAAATTCCTTTCCAAGCTTTCGAAAATGACAGGCATTCCATTTGCTCTGCCGACTGAGGCTCAGTGGGAATATGCAGTGTCACAGGGATTGGTTGAAACTCCTGCCAAATTAGAAGAATGGTGTGCAGATTCTTATCAGCCTCTTACTTCCAATGAACTGGTACATAATCCTTTCTGCGCAGAGAAGAGAGATGCGAAGGTTGTCCGTACAGCTATCAAGAGAAATGAGGAGGTAAACTATATCCGCAAGCCGGCTTTGGGTTTCAGAGTTGTTGCAAATACGAAGACTGCGGTTCCTCAGGATATCATTGACGCAATCATTGATCATAAGGTCACAAGGGAAGACAAGTCCGAGGCTGAAGTAATTGAGGTCGGAAACGTCAAGTACAGAATGGTCCCTGTGAAGGGCGGTTCTTTCGATATGGGTGCTACCGCTGAGCAGAGCGCCAAGGCAGCCGGAGAAGATGAAAAGCCGGTTCATAAGGTTACTCTGAAGAGCTTTGAAATCGGACAGACTGAGGTGACTGTAGGACTGTGGCAGGCTGTTATGGGAAGTCTTCCTTATTCTAATGATGCCAAATTCTCTGAGAAGCCTGTTGTCAATGTTTCCTGGTATGATTGCCAGCGTTTCATTGTAAAACTTAACAGACTTACAGGCAGGAAGTTCCGTCTCCCTACCGAGGCCGAATGGGAATTTGCCGCAAGGGGCGGAGTCAAGTCTCTCGGTAACCAGTTGTCTGGTTCAATGTATGTGTCACAGGTTGCCGCATATGCTTCCAATGCTCAGTCTAAAGTGGTTGCTGTCAAGAGTTTCCAGCCTAATGAACTTGGAATTTATGATATGTCCGGAAATGCTTGGGAATGGTGTCAGGACAGCAAATATATGTATAATGAGAATCCTGAAGAGGATCCATGTCACAATGAGCCTGGAGAGTTGCGTATCATGAGAGGCGGTAGCGCGGCATCTATGTGGGATGCTTGCCGGGTAGCCAACAGGTCCTTCATTCCTGCCAGCTCTGTTAAGACAACATTCGGCTTCAGACTTGCAATATAATTGTCAATCAATATTAATCGTGAGGGTTTGCTGTTGCGGGCTCTCACGTTTTGTTTATTATGAAATACATTCAGTTACCTGACCCGACGGCGGAACGTCGTCTGGTCTTTTACCTGGCCATGGAAGAATACGTGGCCGCTCATTTGGACGAGCTGTTGCCGGGAAACGGAAATAAGGACGCTTTCTTTATGTGGCAGGTGTCTCCGACGGTGATTTTCGGAAGGAATCAGGTTATGGAGGCGGAGGTCAACATGCCTTACTGCAAGGAAAAGGGAATCAATCTTTTCCGCAGAAAGAGCGGCGGCGGATGCGTCTATTCCGACAAAGGCAACATCATGCTCTCCTATATCACGGATACTACGGATGTCCAGTCGACTTTCGACAGGTATCTCGAGACTTTGTCAGGTTATCTCAAGTCTGTAGGGTTGAATGCCGAGCGTTCCGGCAGGAATGATGTGCTCGTGGATGGAAAGAAGGTCTCCGGCAATGCGTTTTTCCTCAAACCGAAGTCCAGTATCGTACATGGAACAATGCTTTTCGATACTGATTTCGAGGAGTTGCAGAGAGCCATCACTCCTTCTGAAGAAAAAATCAAGAGCAAGGGTGTTTCTTCTGTAAGACAGCATGTTACGAATCTAAAGGAATATTTTAAGCGTTCCGCTGAATTCGGAAAACTCGCTGACATTGACAATTTCAAGCATTTTCTGGCGTCTTGTTTCTGCGGCAATGCCGAAGGCGGCATTGACACAATTGTACTGACTGACGCGCAGATTGCGGAAATCGAAAAAATCGAGGCCGGATATCTTGATCCAGATTTCCTGGAAGGCCGCAACCACGCATATTCTCTCGTGAGAAAAGGAAAGATCACCGGTGTTGGTGAGGTCAATGCTGAAATGGACATTGACGGAGGCAAAATCTCCAAGTGCCATCTGGCAGGCGATTTCTTTCCTCTGCAGGATGGTCTTGATGATGTCCTGACAAGGGCGCTTTCCGGTATTTCTGACGATTCTGCGTCTATAACTGCTGCACTCAAGGATATTCATCCGGAAGAATATGTTTCCGGTCTTGAGCTGGATTCACTCTTGAAGATTATTTGCGGGTAAAACTTGCAGATGTAAAGATATTGGCTTAAATTAGTCACATAATTTAATAACATTGAACTAAAATGGAGGAAAACCTTAAGAAAACGTGCCTCTACGACAGTCATGTCGCAGCAGGCGCGAAAATGAGCCCGTTTGCGGGTTTCATGATGCCGATTCAGTACACTACTATCACCGATGAGCATAATGCGGTCCGTAATCATGTAGGCATGTTCGACGTGTCACACATGGGTGAGATTTTTGTCAGCGGTCCGGATGCGGAAAAATTTGTAAATCACATCTTTACTAATGAAATCAGAGGTTTTGAAGCAGGAAAAGTTCTTTATGGAATGATGCTTCATGAGAATGGTGGTGTTGTAGATGACCTTCTGGTATATCGTGAATTCGAACCTGATCATTTCCTGCTTGTTGTCAATGCTGCTAACATTGACAAGGATTATGAGTGGATCAAGTCCCAGGCTGCAGGATTTGACGTGGTTGTTGTAAATGATTCGGACAATTGGGGACAGATTGCAGTTCAGGGTCCTGAGGCTGAGAAAATCGTTACTGAGGTTCTCGGACTCAAGGAGGCTGCCGAACTGGCTTTCTATACATATTATGAGACCAAATGGAACGGACATAGAATGGTCGTGAGCCGTACCGGTTATACTGGAGAAGACGGATTCGAACTTTATACGACTCCGGAGGATATCGTGAATCTCTGGCAGATTCTCAAGGATGCGGGAGTAGTAATGTGCGGTCTCGGTTGCCGTGATACCCTGCGTTTCGAGGCTGGACTTCCTCTTTATGGCGATGAACTTTCAGACACAATCACTCCTGTAGAGGCTGGTCTCGGAATGTTCTGTAAACTTGACAAGGAGTTCATCGGAAGGGATGCTCTTGTAAAGCAGAAGGCTGAGGGTCCTGCAAAGAAACTTGTCGGTATCGAACTCCAGGACAAGGCTATTCCGCGTGCGACATATCCTGTCGAGACTGAGGACGGCACCCAGATCGGTGTGGTTACCACAGGATACCATTCTATCACATTGGACAAAAGCATCTGCTTCGCAATGGTGGATGCACAGTATTCCAAGCTTGATACTCAGGTGTTTATCAGAATCCGCAAGAAGGTATTCCCTGGCATCGTAATCAAGAAGAGATTTTATCAGACTAACTACAAAAAATAACATAAAAACGTACAATCATGAGCAAATTAATTGAAGGTCTCAAATATAGCGAGACACACGAGTGGGTAAAAGTTGAAGGTGATGTTGCAACCATCGGTGTAACAGACTTCGCACAGAGCGAAATGGGTGACATCACTTATGTTGATATGCCTGATGTTGATGATGAGGTTGCAAAGGACGAGGAGTTCGGAGCACTCGAGAGCGTAAAGGCTTCAAGTGACCTCGTATGCCCTGTTACAGGAACTGTAGTAGAGCGTAATGATGAACTCGAGGACCAGCCTGAGCTTATCAACTCCGACCCTTATACAAACTGGATTATCAAGGTCAAGATGAGCGATCCTTCAGAATTGGATGAACTCATGGACGCTGAGGGTTACAAAGCAATGACCGAGAAATAGTCTGAATATGGGCGCATTTTCGTATTTTCCTCATACTGAGGATGATATAAAATTGATGCTGGACCGCATAGGGGTATCGTCCTTGGACGACCTCTATGCTGATGTTCCAGAAAAATTTATTTACAGGAAGGAATATGACCTTCCTGATGCCATGTCTGAGCAGCAGGTCAGAGATTTCTTCGCTGACCTTGACAGCAAGGATGCCAAACTGAAAGTGTTCGCCGGCGCAGGTGCCTACGACCATTATACTCCTTCAGTTGTACCTTATATCTGTTCCCGTTCAGAGTTCCTTACTGCATATACTCCGTATCAGGCTGAGATTTCTCAGGGAACATTGAGGTATATCTTCGAATATCAGAGCATGATCTGTGCATTGACAGGAATGGACATTGCCAATGCTTCGATGTATGACGGTCCTACAGCTGCCGCTGAGGCCATGAAGATGGCTGTCTCTTGTGCTAAGCGCAAGAACAGGGTGCTTCTTTCCGATACTCTTCTTCCTAATGTGAAGAGTGTTGTGGAGACTTATGCGAAGTATCATGGCATCCAGCTCGGATATATCGCACAGAAAGATGGACAGACTTCGCTAGAGGCATTGAACAAGGAACTCGAGGCAGGAGACGTCGCTGGTATCATTGTTCCTGCATTGAACCGCTTCGGTATCATTGAGGATTTGACAGGTTTCGCTGATGCCGTCCATGCTGCCAAAGGTATTGCAGTCGAGTATTGCGACCCTTCAGCATTGGCAGTGGTAAAGACTCCTGGTGAGTGGGGATTCGATGTTGCCGTCGGTGACGGACAGCCTCTTGGCATTCCGCTTTGCTATGGCGGTCCTTATGTGGGTTTCATGGCTTGCAACAAGGATTATGTCCGCAAGATGCCTGGCAGAATCGTAGGTCAGACCGAGGATTCTGAGGGCAGACGTTGTTTCGTGCTTACACTTCAGGCACGTGAGCAGCACATCCGTAGAGAGAAGGCAACCAGCAACATCTGCTCTAACCAGAGCCTGATGGCGTTGTATGTCACCATATATATGTCTCTTATGGGATCTGAGGGCCTGCGTAAGGTCAATGAATTGTCTGCTTGTGGTGCACATTATCTCCACGACAGGCTTCTTGCTACAGGCAAGTTCGAGGAAGTGTTCACGGTACCGTTCCTGAAGGAATTTGTCCTCAAACCGCTCGTTCCTGTAGAGAAACTGCAGAATGCGCTTCTGGATGCAGGTATGTTCGGTGCTCTTGAGACTGAAGAGGGCTATGTAAGTTTCTGTGTAACGGAAAAGAGATCGAAAGCTGATATTGACGCACTTGTTGCAGCAGTCGAGGCTTTATAAAATTCGGTAAGAGTATGAAGTATTACGATAAATTAGTTTTCGAACTTTCCAAGCCTGGACGTTCAGGCTATTCGCTTCCGGAAAATGAAATGGCCGGCATGTGGAATATGCCGGAGGCATTGTCCCGCAAGTCAGAACTTCCACTCCCTCAGGTGAGTGAGGTCGATGTGGTGCGTCATTATACGAACCTTTCTCAGATGAACTTCGGTGTTGATACAGGATTCTATCCTCTGGGAAGCTGCACCATGAAATATAATCCTAAGATCAATGAGGAAGTAGCTGCAATGCCCGGTTTCCTCGGATTGCATCCGCTCCAGCCTGCATCTACAGTTCAGGGCGCGCTCGAGGTGTATTATAATATGGAGAGGTCGCTTTCCGCAATTACCGGAATGTCAGGCTTTACATTTGACCCTTGTGCAGGAGCCCATGGCGAGTTGACAGGTCTTATGATCATGAGGCAGTATCACTTGCTTCGTGGAGATACAAAACGTACGAAGGTGATTGTTCCTGACAGTGCTCATGGTACGAACCCTGCAAGTGCTGCAGTCTGCGGTCTCGATGTCGTTGTCGTGAAGTCCAAGGCGGACGGTCTCGTGGATGTCGCTGACCTCAAACCGCTTCTCGGTGATGATATCGCAGGTATCATGATGACCAACCCTAATACTCTCGGTCTTTTCGAGAAGGAAATCGGTCAGATTGCGGACCTCGTCCACGGATGCGGCGGTCTCCTCTATTATGACGGAGCCAATATGAACCCGCTTCTCGGAGTTGTTCGTCCTGGAGACATGGGCTTCGATATCATGCACTTGAATCTTCATAAGACATTCTCGACACCTCATGGTGGCGGCGGTCCTGGTTCAGGTCCTGTCGGAGTTGCTGAGAGACTCATACCATATCTTCCTGTACCTCATGTTGTCAAGGGTGAAGATGGCGTATTCAGCATAAATACTGCAAAGGATTGTCCTGAGAGCGCGGGCCAGGTTTCAGCATTCATGGGTAACTTCGGTGTCATTCTGCGCGCTTATGCATATATCCTTATGCTCGGCCGTCAGAATCTCCGCATGGCAGGACGTTTCGCTACTATTTCGGCAAACTACATCAAGGAGTGCCTGAAAGACAGCTACAAACTGCCTATCCCATCTGTCTGCAAGCACGAGTTCGTATTCGACGGTCTAATCAATGACGGTTCACGTCCTGCTTCAGAGGGCTGTGAGGAGATACATGGAGCTACTACATTGGATGTCGCCAAGAGACTCTTGGATTTCGGCTTCCATGCTCCTACAATCTACTTCCCGCTTCTGTTCCATCAGGCTATCATGATCGAGCCTACTGAGACAGAGTCTCTGGAGACGATAGATTCATTCATTGACGTGATGCACAAGATTGCTGCGGAGGCTGCCGAGGATCCTTCAGTCCTCAAGACTGCTCCTCACAATACTCCTATTTCACGTCCTGATGAGACCCGTGCGGCACGTCAGCCAATATTGAAATACTGGGACGCATAAAGGTTTTTTGCTATGACGTTGACAATTATCGGTGCCGGACCAGGCGGTTATGAGACTGCGGTTGCGGCTGCCGCGAAAGGAATTGAAGTTAATCTTGTGTCTTTCGGACCTCTCGGCGGTACTTGCCTCAATGAAGGCTGTATCCCGACGAAAGCACTCTGCCGCGCAGCGGAAGTGTATGAGGATATCCGCAGGGCAGGGGAGTTCGGTGTGTCAATGCCGGAGGGCTTCAATCCCGGATTCGACATGAAGAAAGCTGTCGAGCGTAAGGATGCCGTGGTGGATCAGCTAAGGGGAGGAATCGAGTTCCTCATGAAGAACAAGTTGATTCATCTTTACTATGGAAAGGCGTCTTTCAAGGATGCTCGTACTGTTCTTGTCGAGGCTGAAAATGGAGAGGTTGCTGAGTTGGCTTCTGATTACATTTTCGTGGCAACAGGCTCAGTATCTGCAAGTTTGCCGATTCCGGGATGCGATGCGAAAGGCGTCCTGACTTCAAGGGAAATCCTTACATTGACAGAAATTCCTAAGCGTCTTTGCGTTATCGGTGCAGGTGTCATCGGACTTGAGTTCGCTTCGATTTTCACCAGTCTCGGTTCAGAAGTAACTGTTCTGGAGTATTGCAAGGATATTCTTCCTCGTTTCGATACTGATTTGGCCAAGAGGCTGAAGCAGTCGCTCGGAAAGCGCGGAATGACTATCGAGACTGCTGCCCAGGTACAGGCTATCATTGAAAATGGTGCTTCTCTTCAGGTCAAATACATGAAGAAGGACAAGGAGTTCGTTGTGGACGCGGACAAGGTTCTTATGGCTGTAGGACGCAGACCTGCCGTTTCGACGCTGAATCTTGCCGATGTCGGCATCGAATTCTCTCCTAAGGGAATCGTGACGGATGCTAATATGAGGACTTCTGTTCCGAATATCTTTGCTATCGGAGACGTGCGTGGCGGTATGATGCTGGCTCACGTTGCGACATTCGAAGGTGAGAGGGCATTGAATACCATACTAGAAGAGGCGGCGGTCAATGTTCCTGCTTGTCCTTTGGCTGACGGTATCCGTCTGGACATCGTTCCTGCTGCTGTGTTTACTGTACCGGAAGCTGCAGTAGTGGGACGTACTGAGGATGACTGCAAAGCGGAAGGCATTGCTGTCAAGTGTCACAAGTCTTTCTACAGGGCCAACGGAAAGGCGATTTCGATGGGTGAGCCTGACGGATATTGCAAGGTCGTTGTCGCTGATGGTGATCAGAAAGATGCTGCAGGTGTCGAAATCAAGGATCGCCAGATTCTCGGCTGCCATATCTTCGGAGCCCATTCTGCTGACATCGTTCAGGAGATTGCCGCTCTGATGAATTTCAAAGCTACGGCTGAATCACTGGCACATATCATCCATGCGCATCCTACTCTGTCAGAGGTTATTCTGACTGCGGTAAGACAGTAGCCTGGAGTATATCAGTAATTTGATTGCACTTCTTGCGGATTGAGTTTGCGGGAAGTGCTTTTATTGTGCCCGCTATGCATTCTTTAGGTGAATTTGCAGACATTGACGCAATATCATCTCTATACTGATGATGATTGGCTGACCGATGGCAATACGAAACTTGCGCTCTCAGAAGCGGAGAGGCTCATGAATGCCGGAAGGAAAATGATTCTGGACCGTGAACTGTCTGCGCGAATCTGTGTGATGCTTTGTCAGTATCAGCTAATTGTCGTCACGCCTCAGCCCAGTCGTCAATGGTTTTGGTTTCGGACGAGAAATTGATGCCGAGTTTGATTATATGCTTGCCGCTGGCGAGGAACGGTTTGTCATAACCCTTCTCCTCGATTTGTCTCAGTGCAACTTCGGCGGATTCATCTCGCTTCAGTTCAATGATATAGACATACCTGTCGGTATCGAAGACAATGTCAATCCTGCCGTTGGATGTCTGGTATTCGGTCTTGACATAGAGCCCCATCATTTTTAGCATTATCGACATCACATTCTGGAAGTACAGCTCCAGGTCGCCCTGAATCATGTAACTGTTTCCTGCGAAAAATGCAGTGAGACGGTCCATGAATGACTTGGTATTGCCCTTTTCAATGTCGCGTATAAATTGATAGACAGACAGTTCGCCGCCTGCCAATGCCGGAGCATAAAGATGACTTAACGAATTCAGGAATCCGCTCTTCACCTCTTCGTTAGGGTAGTCAAGATTATACGTATTGAATCTCTGGTCATAATCCTTTATCGTCAGATATCCCGCCTGGTACATCAATGTTATCGGAGCGGGGCTCACATAGTTCGCTCCTGTCAGAGTTTCCACCGAAACATCGTTTTTCGCGATATTGTCCAGATTATAATTCCCCTGCTTCAGGTATCTCACCAGAAATGTCGGCGTCCCAGTCTCGAACCAGTACATCCGGAACTCATTGGCGTTAAATGTGTTGAGAAGACTGAACGGGTTGTATATGCCAGGTGATCTATAATGGAAATGATACCCATCATACATTGATGCCAATTTCTTGTAGCAATCTTCTTCCGAAAGTCCGTTCATCTCAGCCAGAGTCTTTACGCTTTCACCGAAATATGACTTCAATTCCTGCTCCGTTATTCCGCAGATATCAGCATATCTTGCATCCATCGATATGTCATTCAGATTGTTAAGGCCGCTGAAAATGCTCATTTTACCAAGCTTGGTCACTCCCGTCAGGAATGCGAATCTGATGGCATTGTCCTTACCCTTTATGACGCTGTAGAATCCCTGAAGCTCGCGCCTGAACTGCTCCATAAGTTCAGGATTGTCAATGTTGTCGATTATTGGTTTTTCATATTCATCAATTAGGATGACGACTTTCTGGCCGGTCTTCCGGTATGCGGCATCGATAATATTCTTAAATCTTGACGACAAGTCCTCCGGTACGACAGTCACATTGTAGAGAGATTCCCAGTTCCGCAGATGTTGATCCAAGTTGATCTTGAGTTGGGAAAGTTCAGTATAAGGACTTCCTGTCAAATCCAGATGCAGGACAGGATATTCCGTCCAGTCCTTCTCCAGAGACTCCATCGCAAGTCCCTCGAAAAGGTCTTTTCTTCCACTGAAGTAAGCCTCCATAGTCGATACGAGCAGACTCTTTCCAAATCGTCTCGGACGACTTAGAAAATAATACTGCCCAGAGGCTGCCAGCCTATAAATCAAGGCTGTTTTATCTACATAAACAAATCCTCCGGTGCGAATCTTTTCAAAACTCTGTATTCCTATCGGGTACAACATATTCCGTCCTCCATAATTATATTCTGTCCGGTCAGAAACCGTCTGTCCAGATTATACAAAGATAATCTTTTCTAGTCAAAAATAAAAGATACTATTGATCTGTGACACGCTTAATGAACTAGATGCTGCTCTGCGTGTAGAAACTCTTGCACATTTCCGTTGGATGCGGATACAAGAAGAACCTGTTGGTGTCTGTCAGGCTAAACATCCGCTATCGCCCTATCGTAATCATCAGGCTGAGCGTCTGCGCGGAGATCTCTCTGGACAGGCGGATAGTCACGCCATTCGGAAAGACGATTTCGCAAACGGGATGAGCCATTTTCATTGAGCTCATCCCCTGTCCGCTGGTGAGGACGACCTTCCCCGCGTGGTTGATGCTCACAGGGAAGAATCCTTCCGTTCTGATGAAACGCTTGATTTGGTCAAGCGTGAGTTTCTGTTTGGAGGGGAAGACACGTCTTACGGCCTCGCAGACATACATCAATGGCTTGATGTTAAAGCCCTTTACATCGAGATTGGGCTGACCTCTGTAGCACCCGGTACGAGCGCAGTTGTATGTTCTCCTTGTTCCTGATTTGTCTGTGTCTGCGTTTTCTGTTCTTCTGTCATGGGCAGTTTTGTGTTTGTTCTTGTTTTGTCTGTTGCGAGTCTGGGGAGCGTAGAACCTGGAAGACTTAGGCATTTTCCAGTTCGGAATCTTGATTAAACGACATACTTCTGATGCGGTTTACAAGGTCTGTAACGCTCTTGGCTGCGTCCTTGCGGGCCATTTTCAGCTTCTGTTCGAAATCTTCATCAGACATGTCTGAGTTGAAGGCATCAACAAGCTCGTTTTCCTTGTCGGGATCTGTTTCGACCTTGATGTCTGCATGACTTAGAAGGTTTCTCATTGCGATAATGCCTCGGTCATATTTCGGACGAATATCGACAAGACTTTTCATGTAGTCTAGGCAAGGGTCGCCGATTCTGTCGTTGAGCATAGCAATCTCGTAGAGTACCTTGGCATCCGGAGTCGACATGTCAAAGAAGTCGGCCAATGTGACGTTGACCTTGTCTGCCTCCATGTCGCGTCCGAGCATCGCAAGCGCTCTTGCCTTGATAAAGAGGACATCTGCACAAGGTTGACGGATGAGCAAGTCGTTGCAGCAATCGACGGTGAGTTCGTAGTCACCGCTGTAGAGCGCAAGGAGGGCCACAAGGAACTCTTCGTCCCAACTGCGGGACGCTGTGAGTGTTTCCGGGACACCCTTTATTGCTCCAAATAGAGCCTCGTCCGAGATCATCGTGCTCATCAAGCGCTTGGCCTGATGCATTGCCTCTGCGATGTCGCCTTCTTTTGTTTTCCTTTGAATTAGGCGAAGGTACTGTACGGCTGCAGTGTCATAGTCGTTCTCCTTGAAAGCTGCATACACTGCTTTGCCGCTTTCGATCTCGTTTGTCACTCTCTGCAGGTTGTTGTAGTCTCCGGCGAAGTTGAGAACCTCCTGACTGGTGCGTGCATACTGATGAATGATACTCCTTGTGAGGAAGAGGCCATCAAGCGACTTCACACGGCTGAGGGCAACGTAGAGTTGTCCTGGTGCAAAAATGCCTTTGCTGAGGTCGAGGACCATCTTGTCGAAGGTTGTGCCTTGACTTTTATGGATGGTGATTGCCCAGGCCAGTTTCAGCGGGTACTGAGTGAAGGTCCCCTGAATCTCTTTCTTGAGTTTCTTGGCCTCGCTGTCGTAATCATAGGCAAAAGACTCCCAAGAACAGCAATCCACCTGATAGGTTTCTCCGGTTGTAAGTGAGACCTTAATCTCGTTCTCACTGAGCTCGCTGACTGTTGCAAGTGTTCCGTTTGCCCAACGGCGGTGCGAGTCGTTGCGAGTGAACATGACCTGAGCACCAACCTTCAGACGGAGTGTCTTTTCTACAGGGAATCGCTTTTCGTCGAAAATGCCTTCTACCGTGCCCTCAAACGAGAACTCTGGGGCTTCAATAGCATCAAGGCGGCTCTGGTTGATATGATCTGCGGTCTCATTGCGTGAAGCAAGAGTGATGACTGCGCCATCGGCTTTGGAAGGGGTGCGAAGCCTTGTGTTAAGCCTCATAAGGTCGAACGGTGTGACTCTGTGAAGGCGGACATTGTCCAGAAGTTTGAGGAAATCTGCATCTTCCTGGCGGTACACTTTTTCGAATTCAATCTTCACAAGGCGGAGACGCTTGATGGCGTTTGCCTGATAGAAGAAGAAACTATCGGTGCGGTAGATGTCCTGGAGAACTTCTCTGTCGGCTGCTCTGCTTACCGGAGGAAGCTGGAACATATCGCCGACGAACACCATCTGCTTGCCACCAAAGGAGAGGTTGTTGCGCATGTAGTAGCGCATTGTGAAATCAATGGCGTCGATGAGATCACATCGGGCCATGGAGACCTCGTCGATGATGATAGTGTCGGCATGGAGGAGTGTGAGAATCTTTGCTTGACTCATCTTTCCTACCGTGCCCGGAGTGCAGACCTGCATCGGGAGTCCGAAGAAGGAATGGATGGTATCTCCACCTGCAAGGATGGCTGCTACGCCGGTTGGCGCTAGGGTGAGGAACTGCTTGTCCTTGACCATCTTCTGAACGTTATTCAGGAAGGTTGTTTTTCCTGAGCCGGCGCGTCCGGTGAGGAAGAAGCTAGAGTTTGTGTTGGCGATGAGCTCGTATGCGAGCATCTGCTGTCTGTTTGTTGTGTCGATTGTCATTGTGTTGTTTCCCATGTCCTAGAGGAGTTTGAGGTTTTCGGTTTTGTTGTTTGTGGATTCCAGTGCTGGAAGGATGTTGGTGAGACGTGTCTCGAAGTCCTTGTCAAGGAAACTGGTGTAGCTGCCTTCTACAATCTGTTGCACATGCTGCTTCAGTTGCTCGTCAGCTATGATTGTTCCAGTCATCTTTGCCTGACCGCTGAGGTAGTCGCGAAGCATTTCCTCGCTGTCGGCTTTGATGGATGCCTCGTTGCGGAAGACCTTGTCATAGTCTTTTTTCTGTATCAGAACCAACTTTTCACCATTGAAGGCGTAGAGCTCTAGGCTGTCTATGTAGGTCCAGTTGTGGTACATTCCAACTGTTTCCGCAAAGACCACTCTGTCACAAAAGCGAACGCCTCTGTAGTAACGGTGGCCGGATGCACTCTCGTATTCATCGATGATGAACATCTTCTGTGAGTTGTCGTAGCCGTTGATCTTGACTTTGCGTGCGTTTCCGTAGGCTGGAAGTACGCTGTCGAGGAAGTTCTGGTTGATTGCTTTCTGCAAGTTTGCCATGTTCGTGTTGTTTTTGGGGTTAGGCGATCTTTCTTCTTTCGGTCTCTTCAATGAGTTCCTTTGAGAACTCGAGAAGCTGTGAATCAGGGATGTTGGAGCCTGAGATCTTGGCCTGGCTTGCGAGGTAGTCTCTGACGAGGCCGAGCGCTACGTCTTTGACTTTACTATCGCTGAAGATGGTCGTGCAAGGGCTTGTCCAGTTGCCAAGAAGGCGCGACTGATGTCCATCCCATCCGTAGATGGAGAGGCCATTGAGGAAGAGGTAGGCGTAGCCCTGGCCAAGGCTGCAACCGATGCAAAGCCTGTCCGAGAGACGATACGTCTTGTAGTAGGTGTTGCCTGCAGTGCTGGTATAGCCTGAGGTGACAAAGATGTTCTTGTCAGCGTTGTAGCTGACTGAGTCGCCAGAAAGGCACGGGAGGGCTCTTTCTGCAAGGTTTGCGAGTTGCCTGTTGTTGACTGCACTCAGTGTTGTGTTCTTCTTTTCCATTTTCGATGGGATTGGAAGTTCGACTTTTTGAACCGACTTTGCTTGAGTCTATTCTCAAGCCCCGTTGCCCCGGTTTGTTAGGCATTCGGCAGAAATAATAAATAGGTAAAGTCGAGTGCAGTGTTTTAACGAGCTTGTTGCATATCAGCCTGTTGCGGCTCGATTGCGGATGCAAATATAGATAGAGTTTCACAGCTTGCAAGAGTATTTGAAGAGAGGATTGGTTCCAAGAGTTAAGAACTAATCTGCGACTTTTTTCGATTAGTAAGTGCCGTACTTACTAGGTCGGGAGAGATCATGCTTGAGTTTGTCAAGGCTGATGATTGCCGTTGTGAACTCGCCACCGTGCTGCTGGAGCCAGACCCAGCAAGGAATCTTGGTCTTTTCGGTTGCGCTGAAGATCCACCAGTCACAGTTGGCTATCCTGGTGCCCCAATGGTTGGAGCGTCGGATGATGCATCGTCCCAACTTCCAGTAGGTAGATGTAATGTTGCCGTTGCGATCTGTACTGTTGCGGATTAACTCTGCGCCTTCCGGAACTTCGTCAATCTGACACCAGCATCCTACGGTACCGTCGAAGTAGTTCTCAAATGTGGTGGCTAGGAAGCCGGTTGTTGTTTTGTTGTTTGCTGCACTCTGTGTTCTGTTTTCTCTTTCCATGTTCTGTGGGATTTAAGAGTTGACCTTTTCGAGTCGGCTTGTTCTGGGATTAGTATTCCCGGAGTGATGCCCGCGACTCGTTCGGGCGATCTGAAATAATAATAAGTGAAGGTCGAGTGCAGTATGTTAACGAACTGGATGCAAATCTAGGGCATTTTCAAAGACTTGCAAAGGATTAGGATTGGAGGATTGGTTCCATGAGAGTGGAACCAATCCATGTTCCATGGAAACGAGATGGCGTGCTCTATTTCCTAAATAGACGACAGACTCCGCGTGCTGCTCCCGAGGTTACTATTCCGCCTGCTAGACCGCCGATGAAGCCTCCTATGGCAGTGCCGACACCCGGGAAAATCGCCGTTCCAATCGCGGCACCTGCAGTTGCGCCAGCGTAGCCTCCGCCTATGCCTGCTCCGTTGGAAACAACGTTTTCAGCGAACTGACCACCAGACATCTTGCCTCTACAAACCTTGATTGCATCCGGTATGGTCTGGGCAGCGAGCATTACTGTTCCGGTAACCATATTTGTTCGCATTCCACGTGCGATGACGTTCTTGGCGGCCTGTTCGGCAACCTGCTGACCCGCTATGCGTGATGCTATCTGTTCGACTACTTTTCTGCCTGCTGCGCTTAGACATACAGCGTCGACTGCCTTGCGTGATACCACGGTGCCCGCTGCAGCCATGCTTCGTCCGGCCGACGTGCGTAGAAGCTGTTGTGTGCCTACGCCTACGACCATGGCTGTACCGCCTGAAACCGCAGCGCTTTTCCCTGCTTCTTTCAGAGCCTTACCTTTCGAGAGCCCGTTTTTTCGTGCTCTGACATAAGTTGTGGCTCCAGAGAAAACTGCAGTCATTCCGCTTGTTGCAAGCTGGGTCTTTGCGTCAAATCGGATGGAGTCCAGATTACCAGACTTAGCAATCCTTCCGGCCTGCCTATAGGTGACACTGCCTTTGCGTACCATGCTCCTTGCCGCATTGGGATTGCTTACGCCAGGAACCTTTCCCTGACGAATCTTTTCTGCCATGATCTTGACTGCATCTTCGTACTGGTCCTTGGGAACTTCAAGCTTCATTCCTTCGTAACGATAGGTGCCTGTCTCGTTGTTGAATGCGGCTCCGACAGACTCACCTGCAGTTTTGCAGTATTTAGTCTGTATTTTCACGCCGTTTACGATGCGGTCGGCACCATTGGCGGAGTTGTCTCGGCCTACCTGATCGACTCTTTTTCCTTTGAGACGATCTGCCATTGCATTGGCATCTTCCGCAGCCCACCCATGACGCTGTCTGTTATGGTACTTGGTGTACTGCATGTTTTTCTGTGTGCTCTGTGCGCTTGATGCGGTAGCAGCTGCGCACTGTGCTGATTCCATTGCCTTCTTGTTTCTCTTCTGCATGTCTGTGTTATTTAGCAGTTGAACTATGGCTGGTCTTTTCCGGACTGTGCCGGTCATCATGCTACCAACCCATTGCATGACTTGTCAACGATTATTTGGGAATAGGTACAGTAAGATTTGACTGTGGCCAGCAGGAGACTTTCAAGTTGCTATGCACCTGTATTTCTCCCAGGAAGATATGTGCCAACCATGGCAGCTCTCACAGTAGTAGGCGAATAGACGACCTGACTCAGCTCGATTGAGTACATTTTCGTATGCAATGTAGCGTTCGGCCGCTTTGTATGTTTCAAAGAGAACCTTGGGACGACCGTACTTCGAACAGTAGGTCTTGCACCTGATACGACAGGAGTTGTCGTATCCATCCTTCTTACGCATCTTGATCTTTTCGTTGCGTGATGCTGTGGCGCGTACCTTTTCGCGTTTACGATCCGTGCGTATACGTCTGATGGCAAGATGGGAATTGATGGTCATCCTCTTGGCTTCGTCTGAGTTGCGGAGGATACATTCAAGGTCGACAGCGTCCGCGAGTTCTGGTGTGTGGACAATTGACCATATGTGTCCTTCTCCGGCAACAGGGGAGAGATGGCCTTTGGTCACGCGGCTGATGCTTCTGCTGTTGCGAGCTATCATCCTGCGTAGAGCGGTTTCACCTGAGATGGCGGGAGTGTTGGAGACTTTGACCGTTGCACTCATTGTGTTCTTCTTTTCCATGTTTGTCTGTGGTTAGAAGTTCGACTTTTGAACCAAATGAACGGGAGATAGATGTCTCAGCGCCTCGATGTCCTGGCTCGTAGACAATCGATTCTAATAAATAAAAATGAAAGTCGAGTACTGCGTATCAAAGAACTATGTCGCTGACCTGTGTCGTATGTCTCAGGTCAACGGATGCAAAGGTAGACAAGTTTTTCAGACTTGCACGAGGATATTTGTTGTAGATTGGTTCCTGATGGTTAGAACCGATTGGGAGGCTTGATTCAAGCCCTAATATAGGATAGAAACTTACTTATTTGGGGCCTCGGTTCTAATTCCGTACCTCCATGCAAGACGTTCCGCTTTTGTTTTAAGCTCATCTATGACACTTTGAGGTTCAATTACTTCAAGATCAGGTCCGAATGCTAGAATACGACCGATGAACTCTCGATTTGGCTCAAGGTCAAAGGAAATCAGACCATACGGGTATTTATCATCGTCATGGTATGAATAAGCTGCAACCTCAGAAAAAGAGGAATGAATCGGCTTTGTTTTCATCAAGCCGTGGACATATCTGGATCGCGTTTTTATGATGATATGCTCACGTTTGCGATCCTTTTCATGCGTTACACCAACTATGTTACCAAAGTATTTGGTGTAAAATCCCGTTTCAGAAGGAATGTAGGTAATTTCCTTTTCAACAGTAATTTTACCTTCGATTCGGTCCAAGGGTATCACATCTACCTGAAATTCACTGCCTTCTTTTGGACCAATGACGAACCAACGGCCGTTGAACTCTTTAAGGTACTGGGGATGAAATACGATAGACTGCGGCTCATTGCCATAAGTAGCATAGCAGAAAGGCGTAACCTCCTTGTTCTCAATGTGTCGGTAGAATTGCGGAAGAAGGTCAATATTCTTGAGGTTCTGTTCATAAGAAGCTCCAATGAAAACATTGCCTTCCCGGACCTCACGCTTGGCGTCTCCGAGTTGTTGAGTACCGTCAAAAAATGATGCAAACCATCCTGGCGGGAGAAGTCCCAATGATCCTTTGCAGAATCTGGCATAGTCTTCTATGGTTTGCTGACGGCAATGTGAGCGCTCTTCTGCAAATGGGTCTTTGTCGCTACCGGTATAGCGTACTTTCTTCTCCTTCTTGAATGTGACTTCCTCAATAGATAATGGGCATCTGTCCTTAAGAGCCTTGAGTACATCTGTGAAGGCCTTTTTCAACTCACCATATCCAGTAAGTGACTTCTTCCCCTGTGCCTTGACTTCTTCCTCACTGATGCCGTTAAACTTGGCCAACTCAGAGGCATGAGAACACCACTCTCCGGTCATCAGACTTTGATAAATCTGATTGACCAGTAGAGAGTAGTAACTGTCGCTGGATGAGAAGAGAGATGCCTTGTTGCCCACGAGTTTCACTAATCCATTTTTAGCTTAATGTCATCTGCGTACCAAAAGTCACCCTTAGGTTTTTTTCTATTAGGTTCTTTATGTGCAACAAAAGTCACAATGTCGTCCTCATAGAATTCATCAGGCATTGTGTTTCTCATGTCCAAAGGAGAGTGGTGAACAGAACATTTGATGCGTTTTACCTTACGGCCATATGTGTTAAGGGTTTCTACGACTTTGCCTTCGTATGTCTTTCCATCCTCTATTTTACTATCAATTGCATCAACTTTGGCTTTCTTCTTTTCTCTTCTATCCTCAAATTCAAGATCTGAGTTCTCAAGACCCCAAGTGTAATGGTAGATTGGGGCAAACCTATAATATCTACCCTTTGTTGTAATCTTTTCGGCCATGATACCATTAGCGAATATCATATCCTTGAGATCCTTGGTTGTCTTGACAACTTCACTGTCTCCAATCCTATCGAAGGTGGTTGACAGGAGATCATTGAATAACTGCTCATTGAGGGATTTGTATCGGAATTTTTCTCCACCTGCGGTTCTGATAACCTCTCTCAGTTTCTGTAAATCCTTACTGAATGCATCCTGAGTAAGATCGTTGAAATATGTCTCTGTAGTATGATCTCGGACATCCTTAGATGCGTAGATTTCAGGGCTGACCAATTCTTTGATGTATTTCTCAGTTCTTGAGAGAGCACGGTCAATCGCATTATTGTCCATTGTGTTGATAAACGGACGCAAACTGATAGAACTGTTATCAGCATTTGCAAGTTCACGACTGAAATAATCCCACGGTGAGCCCAGATAAGCCGGACCAACTTTAACTGCTTTTCCGAAGAAAATCTGGATAATCGGCATCATCTGAGCCTGGTCCATTGACTTGAACTGGTTCAGGTTGTCTGCAAATGATCGTTTGGTGTTGTTGATATAATCTTTGCTCAAACCGATTTTTTGTGCAATGGCCCAATATGCATCTGCTGACTTCTTGTTGGCAAATATCAGTTTGAAGAAATAAGCAAATACTTCCCCAATAGACCACTCGATATTGATGATGTTGTCTGCGAGGCGTGCTGTATTTGTTCCTTCAATCTGCCTGAATAAATCAGTGCGAAGGAAAATCTTTGGCCTTATGTTGGAATATGTGACGCTATTGTCTCTCCAATAATCAATGAGAGGAGAAACGGCCTTGTTCCAACGAAGAGGGTTGATGCACGTATCGAGTCTATCGTAAAGGACAAATATCCTCTTGTTGTTTTCAACGAGATAGTCGTTGATTCTTTCGAGGTCTTTTTCAATTACAATCAATGTGTCGACACCATTGTCAATCAATCTGTTGAAGCGTTTTGCAGTCTCTCCACCGCGAATTTCAAGTATTTCAGATGCCAACTCACTGGATTCTCTAATCTCTTTGAACTCATCAAGAAGCATGAGGGAGTTCCATGTGTAGATTTGCCAGAAACAATTGAAATAGTAATCTGGTTCCTCAATCTGATTGTATTGGATACTCTTGAAAGGATATCCTTTATCACCTTCGACTTTAGGCAAGACATTAACGAACAACGATTCCTGAGTCTGCCCATGAGGGACACCAGCCCATTCCTGGATTTTCTTTGAGATTACGGGGTCTGCAAGGGCCCTGTAGAGATATGTCTTACCTGTTCCTTTATATCCTTGTATCAAGAATTTGTCTGGGTTAAACAAGTCTTTCATGCATTGACGATAAAAGAAACAACTTTCGTCAAGTTCGTTGACATCTTCAGCAAAGTTCTTTACCTTGGAAAGTGATATCTTGAGTTCCTTCAGAATCACGTTTCTCAGTTGACTTGAAGGCATATCCTTCAACATTTCGGAAGAATCATCCTTCTTCGGAATCAATGCTAGAACTTTTTCAAACAACTCTGAGTAGTCGGCAAACGATTTGTTCTTTATCAACTGAATGAACATTGAGTCAGAACGCTCATCGTCAGTGCCTATTTTCTCCAAGAGTGCATTTCTGTGTAGGTACAAGTATGACGGGATATCTTTATCCTGAGCACCTTTAAATGAGAGATAATCGTTAATCTTGCTTCTATGCTTGGCAATCCATTCCTCATCTGCTTCGATAGGAAGTATCGAGAATACAAGATTTAGTTTGAAGTGGTTCTCTGGGGCATTATATTCATCAAGAAGGTTAAACAAGCCCGGCTGAGTTTGTCTGTTGAATCCAAAGAAACCGACAACGCAAGAAGATAGATATAATGCAACTGTGCCGAAAATATCGTTAAATCCAGTACGAGAGTCCAATAGAATTATGTCTGGATTAACAGTCTCTTTGATTTTAGAGAAGAGAAGTTCAAAACTATTTACGATGGAATCAACGTTGGAGAGATTGATTCTTGATAAGCCCTCAAGATAATCATTGCGGTATGTGGAACTGTCAGTATCCGAGAATACCTCATTCAAGTTTCCAGCAGGTACCAACCAAATGTTCTCAAGATTCTCAAATGACTCTGCATTTTTACTTCCGAGCCCGACATTGATCATATAGTCGTTTATATCTATATCGTCAGTGGAAGAATAGAACTGGGTATCGCTAAAGAATTCAACAAGACCATTCACTTTCCCTTCCTTCAAACCGATATGCTCAGAAAGATTAAAAAAGTTTAAGTATCCTGGAGCCTCAAGGTCGCAATCAATAACTACAACTTTCTTGTTATGATTGATAGCCAAATCCATTGCACATGCAACCATAGACGTGGTTCTTCCCATGCCTCCCTTATAGCTGTAGAAAGTGACAATCGGTACAACTTTATGGGTAGGACCATATTTCTTCACAGTCTTGCCAGGCAAAAGGGAGTCAAATCTGTAACGAGGACCACCATCAATGCAGTTCTCTCCATTGAGGAATGTGTTTGCATTGAAAGGATCATCCATATCGGTTGATGGAATTACGTGGACCTTTATTTTCTGAGGAAGAAAACTGTACTCGCCATTCAAGTAAGCGTGGAATTCACTCAAAAAAGAGTCTTCGGTATATTTGTCTGCAACCACATAAACATCAATAAAATGATTTATTCGAATAAAGATCTTGTACTTTTTGACTATGTTATCTTCGAGAAGTTCATTCAAGAAGTCCTGGAGTTTGTGGGCAATCTTCGAAATCTGTATCATATTTTTATTCTATTATCTTGTTATCGAAAGGTGATTTTGAATGTGCGACAACTTGTTATACGTTTTTAATTACCTCCGTGACTATTGAAAGACAAGTTGAATATAGCCTTGAGATTTTGTCCTTTGTCAAATTGGCAGATGTCGTCGCAGCACTTTCATAGCGTACATTTACGCTCCAGTTATCGAGTAAAGTAACAATGTCGCTATCGATATCACGTGGGTCACAAGTACCAAAATAAGGGATAGTTTTGAAGCAGGGCTCAATTCTAAGTTTTGAGTTGATGATTTCACGAAAGTTGTGGTGCTTAATAGCTAATGGACATGTGGTTTGGTCTCTGTATGGATATGATTTGCCATGTGGTGTATTGAGTACTCTGTCATATCCATAAAAGTCTACGTTGTTGGCATCGACAAATACCTTGTCATGGACTCGAATATCTACATTGCTTTGCCAGCCTCCAAGTTTATACACAGAATATACGGTAATAGCCTCCAGAATATATCCGGATAAATAATAAAGTTCAAGCCAGACGTTGATATCATTTTGGCCGCCTTCTTTATATGAGGCGAGCATTTGTCCGCATCCAAGAACATGCTTTTTCGCGCATTCCAAATATTCTGTATAAAGCATTACGAATCACTTTTTAGCAAATTCAAATTTACGAATAATTCTCCATTCTATTCGCATTTTGTTTCACATATGGCAATATTTATCGTGTTGCAACTATTACTTGAGTAATCATCTATCCTGAATACTCATAAAGAAAGTAAAGGAATCCTCATAATTATTTGGTAATAAGAGGATTAAATGTTATTTTTATAATGCTAAAAACAAGAAACATTTTTCCTTTACTTCATGAGCAAAATTACTTCATATTCCGCAGATTACCAAACTTTTCCTACACTTGAATGCCTCCACCTCGCCAGGTATAGCCACTATTATTATATCCACTATGAATGTATCCTCCATTGTCAAAATATATGTATGTAACATTATCCTGCTGTACTTTAACATATAATGTATAGGTTGCCTTGTGTCCTGTATGTGATTGGCATTCTACGGAAACTTTGTAGATTCCATCGTCTAATACGACCTGCCGGAGATTTCTGGTTGTAACCTGAAATGTCGGAGTATATCCAATTCCACCAATTTGAGCAAAGGCTGGTGTTGATAATACGCCGATCCATAACACAATAATTAAAATAACTCTTTTCATATCAATGCTGAAATACTATTGTTAAAAAGTTTGTTTTTGCAAAAAAACTTTAGTTGGGGATATTATGTTGTTCAGATTTAAAACTCTCTAAATACTTATAATATCTTTGGCATTATACACATCTGTAGTCTAGAAACCTCACTAATCTTTGTTGGTTGCAATGGTCGTCAATATTTCTTAATGAAACAAGTTCATATTGGGTTCATTTCCATCTTTCCCCATTCCTGGACAAGGGAAAAACCCTGTGTCCCGAGATTCCGCGCTTTTGTTGTCGGGACGGCGCCACATCGAGTTTTGCAATAGTTTGATTCATAGGGTGTTATAAAATTTGATGTGGATTAGTGGCCAAAAAATCATCGGAAATCCACGCTTAAAATAAACGGTCCTTGATTATCAATGTGTTACAGAGAGGGCCGTGGCATCGTCCCGACTGCCGGAATTCGTCCCGGACGGATGATTCTAAAATTCCGCGGGTGTCCACGCGGCATAGCCACGCAGATGTATCTTAGTCATGAACCACCTCATGAAAGTCAATCTCTGCCACGTCAAATGGCCCTAGGGCGTTGTCAATGTCATACAGGCGTGACCAATCACGAAAATCTATGACGTGTCGATTAAGGCCATCACCCTTGAAAGACGGTGTGAGAAAACATCCTTTGTTTCCCACTCTCCTCTTGCGCCTCTCCGTTTCTTATCCTAACTTTACATTCTGTTTCGCCCGGCCGGGGCGGAAAGACTCATAGGACGCAAACCCTATAAAACAGGACAAAAAACACTAGATAATGAAGAAAAAACTGAAGATTGCAGCTTCTCTGACCATTGTGCAGGCACTATTGATGGGCACAACCATCGCATCGGCCCAGAACGGACGGATTGTAAATGACTCATGGCTTAATGAAAACTATACCAAGAGGGAAGTCATGGTCGAAGTTAGGGACGGAGAAGAAATCTACACGGCGATATACGAACCGACAGACGAATACTTGGGCAGAATCGGGAAACAGAAGTCTCCGATCATGCTGACATTGACACCGTATTCGCGGAAACCATATGGACTTAAACCGGGTGAAACAGAGAACGGAAAAATTCGAGGAGTGTATTACAGCGGGTTGACCGGCGATATGGCAAACTATGTCGCGGACGGATATATCATTGTCGTACAGAATGTCAGGGGCAAATTCCTGAGCACCGGAACATACGAAAACATGAGGCCGTATGTATCTGGCGTTGACGGCGCCGCGGACACAGTCGTCGTGGATGGAAAAGTGCAGACAGACGACGCCACTGACGTATATGACAGCGTTGAATGGCTGCTCGCAAACACCAAAAACACTGGAATCGTCGGAGTGAAAGGCGTTTCCTATGGCGGATTCTACACCACTATGGCAACATTGGCAAAACACCCTGCAATCAAGGCCGTATCACCTCAGGCTCCGGCTACAGACTGGTACATGGGTGACGACGCACACCACAATGGAGCACTCTGTCTTACAGATAGTTACAGATTTGGAGGCGGATTCTATAGAGAATTCAGGAAACCATCTGCTGTAGGCATGTCAAACCTCGTAAAAATCAAGGAAGACATCTACGAGTACTTCAGAGGCAAGCCGATGGACGAACTCTCTGCCTTCTTCGGAGACAGCTTGAGATTCTGGTCAGACATGATGAAACACCCTGACCGCGACCAGTTCTGGATTGACAGAGATCCAAGCCTTCACCTCATTGACATAAAAATCCCTATGCTCGTCACAGGCGGATTCTACGACGCGGAAGACTGCTACGGCGCGTTCAGAACATATTACAAGATGAAAGAACTGTCCCCGGAAAGCGAATTGTACCTCGCAGCCGGCCCATGGTACCACGGCGGATGGAACAACAGAACCATCAATCACCTGTCGGAGGCATACTTCGGCGAAGCCTCAGGCGCATGGTACCAGGACTGCGTCGAATACCCGTTCTTCGCCTACTACCTCGAAGGAAAAGGAAAAGCACCGGCCAAGGTCAATGTCCTTCCATCGTCAGAGACAATGAAGTCAAAAATGGTCGGGGTCAATGCTGCCACACTTACCGGATCATACGACGTCTGGCCACCTAAAGATATGAAATTCAGTAAATTGTATCTCTCCGGAAACGGCGAACTCGTAATGGAAGGCAGAGGCAAACCTCAGAAAGGCAGCCGCAGAATCACATCAGACCCGCAGAATCCGGTACCATATATGAATAGCAAGGCTACAAGCCGAGACCGAGCGTATATGGTTGCAGACCAGACCTTTGCATCTGAAAGAAAAGACGTTTTGACATATCGCGCAGAGACATTGACAGAAGAACTGCATCTTGCGGGACCGGTAAACGTTGTCATTGAAATGAGCGTTGACGGTGCGGAAAAGCTCGCGGACGCGGATATTATCGTGAAACTCATTGACGTACGTCCGGACGGCTATCAAATGCTTGTAAGAGGCGATGTTATGCCTGTAAGATATAGCGGAGGATTCGACAAGGGAGAACCTGTGAAATCCGGAAAAACAGTCAGAGTGGAATTTCCGATGTGCGACATTGACCACATCTTCATGCCTGGACATCAGGTTATGGTGCAGGTGCAGGGAAGCTGGTTTCCGCTGATTGCTATGAACCCTCAGACATGGGTCGAGAACCAGAATACAGCGACAGCTGATGCCTACAAAACAGCTGACATCACAGTCAAATCTGCAGTTTCATATCTGGAACTGCCGGTTCTGAAGAAATAGGATCATTCAATGTACTCAAGTCATCCCGGCGAACTCGAAATGAGTCGTCTGGCCATGGTGAACCCCTGAATGACATCAAATCTTCCGGCTGCCTCCGAACTTGAAACCGACCCCGAGCATCAGATTGTTCGGATCATGGAACTTGTTGAGTTTGTAGCCGATATGCAGGAAAATATGACTTGTAAGGCTTGCTTTAAGAGCGACGATCTGGTACCAACCGGCCAGGTCGTCGCCTTTGTATATGACATTGTGGCCGATACCGACATTGACAGTGAAAATAGGCATCATCAGCTCGGCGCGAAGCGACAGGCCTGCTGCAAGCTGTTCTTTCAGTGGTGGACGATAGAATCTGAGTTCGTAGCCCGTGTCAGTGGCCACCGTACCGGCTACGTGGTTCTGTATATTGGCACTTTCGTCATATTGCACGTCCACGGAAAAACCGGCCTGGAGGAACTTGTTGACGCGGTATAACGGATTGACATTGACGCCGAGAATGCCGAATCTGCCCTTGCAGATAAAGCTCTCATTGTCTCTCTTTATTCCCTTTGCCCTTCCGGCGCCGAATACGGTTATATCTACCGAAAACCTATGCTTGAAATCTTTGCTGAAATCTGACCTTTCCATCTCCCGGTTTTTCAGTCCGGTCATGAAATCATTGGAGCAAAAGAGGGCATGATTGTCCAGCGACGGCTCCCTAACTTTCTCGGCACCAAAGCTGTAGGCTGCGCCGATTCTCGCGCCCAGAAGATTGACGCCGCCGTTCGGATAAACCGTGTTGCCATTAGAAAAATGGCTCAGGTCAATGCCTCCGTTGATGGTCAATGCCGGTGTGGGCCTCCATGAAACCATGAGCCCCGCATTGATATAGGCATTGACCTTGGACCCGACAACCTGATTGGCGACATTTTCCCTTCCGCTTCCGTCGAGATTTTCGCGATATGGATGCCAGCCTGCAGATACGCCGAAATTCCACTCATAATCCAGCGAAACCTTCCTCCCGATCTTTGCTATTTGGGCGCCCTGAAAGACATAGACGGCAGCCGGTGACCCCATTTCCTCGGGGTCGAAGAAGTTGTTCCATGCTACTCCGACTCCCTGATATGCAGTGGGATAAATCTGTCCGAAGACACTCGCCTCCGGAAAAGAAAACGAATACTGCAGGTGTGCGGAGACGGCTTTGTCCAGAGGTTTGCCCAATTTGTTTTCTCCGCTGAAAAACTGATGCGTCGGAACCAGCCACGAACCTCTGGCGTCCAGGCCGACATGGTGAGTGACCTTTTTATCGTCATATCCGTCATGCCCGAAGGCCGGAGATGCCGAGACGGACATCCCGACAAAGACAGCAAGAAGCCACACAGTTATTCTTTGCCTTTTCATATCTGATTTATATTACCGAAAGGTGTCTGGTCATTGTCCTGGTCATCATTAAGCCCGATAGAGACTGGACCTGTATCGTCAGAATCCTGGGAACCTGATTTTTGGAGAATATCGATTGACTCCTGGCTCACATTGTTGGACAATATCATGGAGAAACACCGGTAGTAGGACATGTTGTTTCTTCCAGAAGTGATGACCATGGATTTTCCAGTCGGTCTGACGATTTTCCACTCGCTTCCGTCTCCGAAATCTACTATAATCCTGCCGGTGCCGTAAAGTTTCGGAGAGGTCGTCGTGAACGGCTCATCATTGTCGGGATAGACAGTCACGTTCAATACATTCATTCCGGCCCTCAATTCGATGATTCCCCAGTCGCTGCTGTTGAATCTGATTTCCTTGGTCTCTCCGGCCGCGCTGAAAGTCAGTTCCTTGGCCGAAGGCCCGATGTCATTTACGAACACACCGGGATTGCATGCGGTCATGACCGCAAGGAACGCTGTCAAGATGAAATTTTTCAATGTCATTGTCTGTCGTCTAAACAAATTCAGGCCTGCAAACTTATGTGCACCACAAAGTTAATATATTTCCCGCGAACAGGCTCACATTTTTTCGGAAAGTGCCTTTTGGTAAGGATTCCTTAAGATGAGGCAGGTTATTTTTCGAATGTCACTTAATATGCTTGCTGGTACGGCCTTCTTTGAAAAGACGCGAGAAATAACTAAATTCGCGGACTTTAAGAATTGAATAAATGACCAGGGAAGAACTTATAAATAAAGTCAATGAAGTGTTGTCCGAGGAGTTTGAGGCGGATGTGGCTGACATGCAGCCGGATGCATCACTGATGGGAGTCTTGGATCTCGACAGCCTGGATATAGTAGATGTTGTCGTGCTTGTGGAAAAGAATTTCGGCTATGTCATGAAAAAAGAGGATTTTGCATCGGTCAAGACTTTCGCCGATTTCTATGACTTTCTCTGTGAAAGATTGGATATCTGCAAGTAATGGTATAGCTTGCTAAACTTGAATATGTAATATGGCAAGAGGCTGGCAGGGTAAATCCAGAGGAGGAAAGACTGGTTACGCAATCTTCATATTTCTGATAAAGCATTGCGGACTGGGGACAGCCTATGTCCTTCTTTTTTTTGTGTCCTTTTATTTCATCCCGGCGGCACCTCGTTCCACTGTAGAGATATGGCATTATGCCAGAAAAGTTCTGGGATACGGCGTATTGAAGTCTGCCATTTTCATCTGGAAGAACTATTACTCTTTCGGCCAGTCCATCATTGACAGATTCGCCATTTCCGCCGGCCTTCAGGACAGATTCCGGTTTGAGTTTGAGAATCTCGAACTTATGCGCGATTCGGTATTGGCCGGGGACGGGGCCATAGTCATGGGTGCGCATTTCGGAAACTGGGCGGCAGGGGAGCCATTCTTCAAGGAATTCAGAGCAAAACTGAATCTGGTAATGTATGACAATGAACATGCTGACATCAAGGAAGTCCTGGCCAAGAATCAGGACCCTGACGCAGCATTCAAAATCATACCTGTGAACAAGGACAACATTGCCCACGTCTTCATGATAACGGAGGCTCTAAGCAGAGGTGAGCTTGTCTGTTTCATGGCGGACAGATATGTCAATGAAGAGAAACTTCTGGATGGGAAGATGCTGGGAAGAGATATCCGTCTCCCGTTCGGTCCGTTCCATATAGCTGCGAGAATCCATGTGCCGGTAATCTTCTATTATGCTGTACGTGAGGTACATAGGACATACAGCTTCAAATTTGTGAAGGCGGATGTCCCATCCGGACGCAGAGGCGTGGAAGATGCGATTGTGGATCAGTTTACAGTCTCTTTGGAAAATGAGCTGAGACTTCATCCCGAGCAGTGGTACAATTATTATGATTTCTGGAATTTAAGAACCTAAAATATGGATCCGAAGTACAAAGGGTGCAGAATGTCAGCACAGGATGCGCAGCGCGAGGCACACAAGATAGCCTTCGCGCCGATAGTGTTTCAGGTAAGCCGCCTGATGGTAAAGTACGGCATTTTCGGTATGCTCGAAGAGGCCGGTAGAAAGACGCCTGCCGGAATGACAGTCGAAGAAATATCGGAAAAGACAGGATTGTCGGTGTATGCCGTCGCTGTCCTTCTGGAGTCCTCTTTGACCGCCGGAACTGTATTTCTGAATGACAAGAGATTTACTGTCAGCAAGATAGGGTGGTTTCTCCTGAACGATCCTATGGTGCGTGCCGACATTGACTTCAACCATGACGTGAATTACAAGGGGCTTTTCCATCTGGACGAGGCTCTTCGAGAGGGGCGCCCTGCCGGCCTCAAGGAACTTGGCGACTGGCCGACTCTTTATGAGGGATTGTCCTCTCTGCCGGAGCAGGTACAGAAAAGCTGGTTCGGGTTCGACCATTTCTATTCGGACAATTCATTCGAGCAGGCGATGCCTCTGGTTTTCGAAGACAATGTCAAGTCAGTCCTCGACATCGGCGGAAATACCGGAAGATTCGCGCTGAAATGCGTAGAGAAATATCCTGAGGTCAATGTTACCGTGATGGACCTGCCTCAGCAAATAGGACTTCTCCAGAATAATATATCAGGAAAGCCTGATGCCGGACGAATTCATACTTATCCGGGCGACCTCCTTAAAGAAGACACCGAAATCCCGGGCGGCTTCGATGTCGTGTGGATGAGCCAGTTTCTGGACTGTTTTTCAGAAGAACAGGTCGTGAGCATCCTCAGAAGGGTGGCCTCCTCCCTCAAATCTGGAGCCAAAGTGTTCATTATGGAGACTTTATGGGACAGGCAGCACTTCGATACGGCATCTTTCGACCTTGCCCAGACCAGCGTCTATTTCACGGCAATGGCAAACGGAAACAGCAAGATGTTCTTCAGTGAGCGTCTGGAACTTATGATCAATGAAGCCGGCCTGAAGGTGGAAAGTATCACTGACGGCCTCGGATACGGACACAGTCTGGTAAAATGTTCTTGAAATATGTTTCACGGAAAAGTATATATAGCCGGGACATCGATGATTACGCCGCTCGGCGAAGGCGTCGGGAAGAACTTCTCAGCCATTCTGAAAGGTGAGACAGGAGTGGCACGGACTTCCGGTTCCAGAGTCACCCAATCGGCCCTGATGGCCGGAATAATTCTGGAAGAGGTATATGTCAATGTCAGAGAACGCCTTGGGGAACGAGCCATGTCATTGACCCGCACCGAAATCCTTACATGCGGTTGTCTCAAGTCATTGATCCGGAGCCTTCCGCAGGAACTGCAAAATGCTCTCGGAAATGGTCGCACCGGTATCGTGGTAGCCACGGCCAAGGGCAATATCTCGGCTCTTGAAGGCCGTTGCGGATCGGGTCCTTTCATCCCGTCAGATGACGACAAGGTCCTGTTTTCGTCGATGACAAGATGCATTTCAGAGTTTTCCGGAGTCCAGGAGTCCGACATCCGCATAATCTCAAATGCTTGTATTTCAGGCGTTTCTGCCATAGTGGCTGCGCGAAGAATGTTGCTTGTCGGGGATTATGACATGGTTATCGTGGTCGGGGCAGATACGCAGAACCGCTTCATTACCAGCGGATTCGCTTCATTCAAATCACTCAGTCCGGATTTCTGCCGTCCTTATGACGAATCCAGGTGCGGACTGAATCTCGGAGAAGCCGCCGGAGCAATTGCATTGACATCGAATCCGGTCATGTGGAGTTGCGGTCTGGATTCTGAATCGGGATATGTGAGCATAGACGGAGGTTCGGTTTCGGACGACGCGAATCATATTTCAGGGCCGTCCAGGACCGGTGACGGGCTGTTTTTCGCCATGCGCAATGCAATGAAGGAGGCCGGGGTCAATGCTGCCGGAATCGACCTTCTGCAGATGCATGGAACGGCTACCGCATATAATGACGAGATGGAGTCCAAGGCCGCCTGTCTTGCCGGAGTCCAGGCTGTTCCGGTTCAGAGTCTGAAGCCTTATTTCGGACATACGATGGGAGCGTCCGGTGTCATTGAAACCATAATTGCGGCAGCGGAAATCCAGGAGGGCATAATCGCCGGGACCAAGGGATATGAACAGTCCGGAGTAAGTGTGCCTCTCAATGTGTGCGCATCCAACAGATTGATAACGAAGAATTTGGTCCTGTCAAGCCCTGCCGGCAAAATCAATCATTGTCTCAAGACTGCATCCGGTTTCGGCGGAACCAATGCCGCAGTCCTGCTCACATCGTCTCCTGAAGCGGGACCGGTACCGTGTCTTCGCGAAGCCAGTCCGCGCAAAATGCAGAGATTCAGGACAGTAGAGGTCAATGCAGGAGAGGTTCTTGTCGATGACAGTGCAGTTTTTACGGATAAGTCTGCCGATTTCGGAACTTTCATAAGAGAAGCATTCAAGTCGAGAGGGGAGAACAATATGAAGTTCTACAAGATGGACGACTTGTGCAAACTCGGATATGTAGCAGCTGCCTGGCTGCTGGACGGGATAGAATTCGGCGAAGAGGAATGCGGAATGGTCCTGTCCGGCAAGTACGGCTGCCTGGATACTGATATGAAACATCAGCAAATCATTGACAAAGAAGGAGATGCGGCATCGAGTCCGGCAGTGTTCGTATATACGCTTCCGAATGTCGCGGCAGGGGAAATCTCTATCAGGCATCATATCAAGGGGGAAAATACGTGGTTCTGGTCTGATGACAGGACAATGTCGGATCTGAAACATTATGCTTCATTGATGGCGGGGGCATCCGACCTGCGATATTGCATCATCGGGCATCTTGATTTTCTGAATGGAGAATATTTCGCTAAATTTGAACTTTGGTCGGCTTGCGAGTAAGAACTTGCTGTGGCCGGCAAGAACTGAAACAATGGAATAAAATGGAAGAACTCATAGAAAAACTGAAGGCGCAGCTCATTGAAGCGCTTAACCTTGAAGAAGTGAAATCAGAAGACATCGATCCGGAGGCTCCTCTTTTCGGAGATGAAGGACTGGGATTGGATTCTATTGATGCTCTGGAGATTATCCTTCTTCTGGACAAGGAATACGGCATCAAACTGAAGAATCCTGCTGAGGGAAAGCAGGTGTTCCATTCGGTCAAGACAATGGCTGACTATATCACGGCAAACCGGAAGTAAGATGCCCGGGCGGAGGATATATGTCAATGGCGCGGGAGTCGTTTCTGCTGCCGGAACTTCGATAGGATGCGTGAAGAACTATGTGTCTTCAGGCATCTTGCATCATGGTGCGGCAAAGCGATTCGAAACTTCTCTTGGACTGCCTGTGGCTGAGGTGTCTGCATCTGATGCTGAACTTAAGTCGCAACTTGGCATAGCATCGGAAATCATTATCAGCAGGACAGCGCTGCTGGGCTTGTGCGCATTGTCCGAGGCCGTGAAGAGTGTGAAATCCGGGCATTTGTTCGGGGGCAGTCCCCGCATTGCGTTCATCAACGGAACTTCTGTCGGTGGAATGGACCTCAGCGAGGTATTCTGGAGAGCTCATCGTCAGGACCCTGAAGATGGGGATCTGGATTACCTCCGCATGCATTCACCCGGGGCTGTGACCGATGCCATGGCCGCGTTCTGCAGAAGCCTTTTGCCTGAATTTTCATTTGTAACTACCATCAGTACAGCATGTTCTGCTGCGGGTAACGCCATCATGTATGGTGCACGTCTCATCGAGGCAGGTCTTGCGGACATTGTGATAGCAGGCGGAACAGATGCATTGTGCAGTTTTACATTGAACGGCTTCAATTCCCTCCGTATCCTTGACTCGGAAATCTGTCGTCCTTTCGATGCTTCGCGTGCTGGGCTTAATCTCGGCGAAGGTGCCGGTTATCTTGTTCTTTCCACAGTCAGTGACGGTGCGATGTGCCGGCTTTCCGGCTGGGGCAATGCAAATGAGGCTTATCATCAGACAGCAAGCACACCAGAAGGCACAGGACCGGGATTGTCAATGTCTTCTGCAATCGGAAAGGCCGGTCTGACCCCGTCAGATATAGGTTTTGTCAATACTCATGGCACAGGAACCGAAATCAATGACCTTGCGGAGAGCAACGCGATGCTACGCGTATTCGGAGGCCAGGTCCCTCCGTTCAGTTCCATGAAGCCTTACTTCGGCCATACTTTGGGCGCGTCAGAAGGAATCGAAGCGGCATTGTGCTGTAAAGCATTGGCAGACAATGACTTCTCTTTCATGAAATCTTGCCGTGAAGTGACTCCGATACCTGAGACCGGACTCGTTCCATATTACGGAGGCGAAATCTCTCCGCGACATGTGTTGAGTTCCGCATTCGGTTTCAGCGGCAATTGTGTATCCCTCATATTTTCAACCATTTCAGAAGATGTGTAGTCAAATTATCATACCGCCTGTCCCTTGTTGGCTGTCTTCTTTCAATGTCATCAGCGGCAATGGAAATGATTCCGTCAATGCTCCAGAGTCTCCGATAATGGCAGAAGAACCTGACTATAAGCCTGTTATCAAGGAGGCCAATCTGCGAAGAAGGATGGGACGACTGCTGAAGATGGCTGTCTGCTGCGGACTCAAGTCACTGGAAGGCATTGACTCATCTGATGTTGCGGGTATCGTGACATTTACCGGAATGGGATTCATGAAGGACACTATCTCATTCGCTGACAATATGCTGGATATGCCGGATCTTCTGAATCCGTCGCCTTTCATGCAATCTACCTTCAATACAGCCTCAGGTTATATAGCATTGATAAGAAAAATCCGTGCATACAACATGACTTACGTGCAGCGCGGGGCCGGATTGTCAGCGGCATTGACAGATGCGTCAATGTTGCTCTGCGAAGACCCGTCGAAGTCTGTCCTTGTCGGCTCCTTCGATGAAGTTACCGAGACAGTTGACCGGCTCAGACGCTATATGGGAATCTATGAGTCAATGCCGTTGGGCGAGGGCGCGAGCTCGTTTGTAGTGTCGGGAGTGCGTCCTGAAACTACTTCATACCGACTCCTCGGAATCGCTCCATCATCAGTCCCTGTCAATGATTTTGTCAATGCCTGTGCGGCTTCTCAAGTTGTCAATGTCTTGTGCAGCAGCTATATACATGAAGTTGGCGCATTCATGACGATGATGCCGGTAGTAATGTCCAGATTCCTTCTTTCCAATGCTTCACTCCATCCTGGAACGTGCATCCTCGTGAAGGATGATGTCAATGCCGATGGGCAGATGATTCTTTTGCGAGCGGAGGCGGAGTAGTTATGTTCCCCGTACTTCTGACATTGACCTGTATCCTGATTCTTGCATTCCTCGTATGGGCGTCTGCAAGTATAAAATCAGGCGTGTATCTCAAGGCGTTCTGCCGTGCGAAAACAGCCGACAAGGTCGTCTATCTGACCTTCGATGACGGGCCGGCAGGTGCTGAAACTGAGGCTGTTCTGGATGTCCTCAAGGCTAGGGGTGCAGTGGCAACGTTCTTTATCATCGGCAAGAATGTGACTGGGCAGGAGCCTTTGGTCGGTCGTATTCTGGCCGAGGGGCACTCGGTCGGAATTCATACTTTCAGCCATGCCAATACCTTTCCTCTCTATTCCAAAAGGCTCATGGTCAATGATATTGCTGAGTGCAAGTCTATCTTGGACAGATTGTCCGGTAGGGATGTCCGCCTCTTCCGTCCCCCTTTCGGAGTCGTGAATCCGACAATAGCCTATGCGGTCAAGAAACTTGGCCTGGAAACTGTCGGCTGGTCTGTGCGCAGTTTAGATACAAGGGATTATCATCAGGATGACAAATCGCGAAATCTGGTTCTGGACAGAATCATACGCCAACTTAAGCCAGGTTCCGTAATCCTTCTCCATGACCGTCTTCAGGGCGAATCAGTACTGGTTTCCAGACTGCTAGATCTTCTGGACGCTGCCGGCTACCATTATGACATGCCGCTTCCTATGTAAGTCTTTCCATATGGGCCTGTCCAAGAGGAAAGACAGCTGACGCCATAGGCTTTAGTCCGGTTTCACTTTGCCCTTGAGACTTTAGCGAAAATACAGATTATTTTAGTTATTTTTGGGATATTCTATCGAACATTAAACTTGCATGAGATGAAAAAGTTTTATTTGGTTATTGTTGCTTTATGCTTAAGCGTTGTCGCCCATGGACAATTACAGCCTCCTGTTCAGTCTGACACTCTTGTCATTCAGTCCGTCAAATATAATTATTCGGACATACGGAAAGAGAACTGGCCGTGCAATATCATTGTTAAAAGTACGACTTCGTTTCGGTTTGGAGATCAAGTGGTCAATATCAAAGACGCGAGAGAAGGGATATATGATCCTAAATTTAAATGCACGGAGATTAGGTTTCGGATGGAAGATAATGAAAATCTGAGCTATTATGAAATAGGCAGCACGTCTTTTATAGTATATTCCGGATACGAATTTGAGTGCAAGAACAATTTGTCGCCAATGGTAGAGGTCTCTTCATCAAACGGTATCATTCTGGAAGGGCGAACTGTTGTGGGGACAATTGCAAAACCGGAATACAATGTCAAAGAGTCTGGGACTGTTGTTGTGTCTATATGGGTTGACAAATATGGGGACGTCGTAAAAGTAGAACCAGGGGCAGGGGGAACTACCGTTAATAATTCCGAACTATGGCGTTCGGCCAGAAAAGCTGCACTTGCAACTCGCTTCAATTCCGATGACGAAGCACCTTTACTCCAACAAGGAACTATTACATATGTTTTTAAATTGCATTGATTAGAAACACGTTGGCATTATTTGAGACTTTTTGCCGAGATGGACTTCCCTATATTTTTTGTCATAGTCTTGTCTCCAAATATGTTGTCAATATGTTTTTTACCCTTAGTTTTTGTGCGTATTCATGGAGTAGCGATATATTGCGGTTTTCTTTTTTGAGATAGTTGTCTATCACTTCACCGCAAACGTCAAGTCCTATCTTGTTTCGATACTTTACAGCATCACAGACAGTTCGCTCCATATCTGTAATGAGTACGTCATATCCCGATATGCACTTTTTGATTATACCAAACTCCAAATTCTCCTTTTTCCAATAATAGAGGTCAATGGGAGGATAATCAGGCAAGCGCACCTTTCGCTTGGCTTCAATGGCAATGCAAGTAGCGGAAGGCACTTGTGTGGAAAGTCCATAATGAGCAAAAGCACTGTATAGGCAAAGCACTCCATGCGGAACTATACGTTCCACATCTATCATGTTATTTGCCAATGCTGACATTTCCACATAAACACCATTGCGAAGCCGCACAAGCGTTCCGTCTTCTGTCGCACGGCGAAGCTGTTCATATTCATCACGGCTTTTCACTTCGCCTGTAGTGATGAACCCGCCTCGCTGTTGTAGCATGTCAATGATTGTACTTCTATCCATGTTACTCCTATTTGCGTGTAAAGGTACAACGACTTATTGAGAATAAAGAAAAATTCGAGTTAAAAGTTACGGAGAATGTTTGTAATATCCGTAACAATTTACATTATTACTGAATTTCGCCCCTTATTTCTTATAAGCCACTGCATTGTTTGTCCTTGAAACAAGGCTTCTAGTTGCCATCACGTATATAGTTCCCCTAGATTTTCTTGAGATATTCCAGGAAGCGTTCTGCGCTTGTGTTAAGTATCAGATCCTCAGGGAATTCTGTCTCGGCCAGAAGTGGCTCCAGATAATCATACTTGGCTACCATGGTCGAAACGTGTGCATCGCTGCCGAGAATGATTGGCACTTCATATTGTTTGGCGAGTCTAAGGATTTCCAGATTGTTCGGCACGGCAAATGAAGCCTTATGGCGGGCAGGAGCCAATGTGTGGTTATTGACTTCCAATATTGTACGGGTCTCTTTGGAGACCTGGACCAGTCTTTCGAAATCCAGTTCTGCAACTCCGTCTCCCGGGTGGCTGATAATCTGGACAAAAGGATTTCTCATGGCATTGACAACACCTTCGGTGTTCTCCTCCTTCGTGCCTCCTTCCCAGCAGAGGCTGTGGATACCGGCAATGCGGATGTCGAGCATGCGCCAATGAAATTCGTCAAGGTCAATGTCTCCCTTTGTATTTAGGATGTTGAGCTCTGCACCAAGCATCAGGTGGACACCATACATTTCGCGTGGAACACAATGCAAGTTCCTGAAATACAGCGGGTGGCATGTGCCGGGAATACTCGGGCCATGTTCCGTGATGCCCAATATTTTCAGTCCTTTTTCAGCGGCAGCCTGTGCGGTTTCCTGAATCGTGCTGTATGCGTGGCCTGAGGCCACTGTATGAGTGTGAACGTCGAGCTCTATTTTCATAGCTTATTGTTTTTACGAACTGCAAAGTTAACTCAAAACTGACTTCTCTCAAAATACATGAACGTTTTTCCGATTTATTTCGGCACCATGAATTTTATTCTTTGGTGCCGTTTCACTATATTTGTAAGTTTAGAACCAGTGCCAGCCAGCAGGTTGCTGTCCATGCACTTAATAGATTGACTATATGAGAAAAATCGCAATATTTCTGTTGTCGTGCCTGATGGCGGTAACGTCAATGAGGGCAGGCAACAACGCCGGATATGGACCTGTGAAAGACGAGCAGGCATTCCGTAAGGAACTGATGACCAGGACTTCGGCTGTTACTTCGATTCAGACGAAATTCATCCAGGAAAAATTTCTCAGCGTTTTCAGCCGCATCGTGAAGTCGGAGGGACGCTTTTACTGGCAGAAACCGAACAGCATCTGCCTTGACTATCAGACACCTGCAAAATATCGCATTACGATTGCCGGTGACAGGATAAAGACGGTCAGCAATGGCAAGGCCAATGTCATAAGCGCCAAAGGAAACCCTATGATGGATCAGATGAGTTCGCTTATAGCTGCCTGCATGACTGGAAATCTCAGTGCCATGGGCTCGGGATTCAAGACTGTAGTCATGGAGTCCAAGTCTGACTTTCTGATTACCATAACGCCTCAGAGTCAGACAGTCAGGAACTATATCTTCAAGATGGAAATATATTTGGACAAAAAAGACTACTCAGTGAACCGCTTGGTTATGTACGAAAATGAAACTGACTATACCGGATATGTTTTTTCTGAAAAGAAATTCAATGAGACGATACCTGTTGCTGTTTTTGACGTGCGCTAGTGCAGCATTGACAATGGGATCCTGTATGCCTCGGCTGCTTATTTCCGAGGCGGTAGAAACAGTGGAATTGTCAATGTCGGAATCTGCTGGAAATCAGGCCTCTATGCCTGAAAACTGCTATGATTTCGTACTGAAAGCAGGGAGAAGGGAACTCTCCGGTCTGATGGTGGCAAGGAAGGAGTCTGTTGATACAGTGAGAGTAATCGGGACTACATATTTCGGAATGACACTCTTTGACATGACATTGACAAAGGATTCATACACAATGAATTCAGCTGCTGAATTCCTTTCGGGAAAGCCATTTGCGTCATTTCTGGCGATGAAACTGAGAAAAACCATAAACTTTGACTGAGAATCAGATGAACGACGGAACTCAAGCCAAAACCGAAAATTGCATTGAGAGGCTAAGGACCCTGAGATGCTGCGTGATAATACCGACATACAACAATGCCGGGACGCTGGCGTCTGTCATTGATGAAGCACTAGAGTATTGCAGAGATATAATTGTTGTCAATGACGGCTGCACTGACGGGACCGCTCAGATAATCAGCTCTTTCGGAGAACGTATCAGGTCATTGACACAGGAACGTAACCAGGGGAAAGGCGTTGCCCTTCAGTGCGGGATGGCTTATGCGCAAAGACTCGGATTCCGGTATGCGATAACAATGGACTCTGACGGACAGCATTATCCGTCTGATATACCGAAGTTTGTGGATGCCATTGAGCAGAATCCCGGGACTTTGCTGGTAGGTGCGCGTGACCTCAATGCCGATGGTATGCCTGGCAAGAATACCTTTGCCAATCGGTTCTCGAATTTCTGGTTCAGACTTGAAACGGGTGTCCGTCTGGAAGATACGCAGTCAGGTTTCAGGGCCTATCCGCTGGACAAGATTTCGCTCGGGTCGCATCTTCTGACAGGTGGATATGAATTCGAACTGGAAATGCTTGTCTTTACGGCATGGAGGGGTGTTCCGGTGAAGAATATACCTGTGCGTGTATATTATCCGCCTGAAGGAGAGCGGGTTTCGCATTTCAGACCATTCCGGGACTTCACCAAGATCAGTATTCTGAATACTCTTCTTGTCCTGTATTGCCTGCTCTGGAGATGGCCGGCGAATTTTTTCAGGAAACTTTCGTGGAAGAACATCAAGTCTTTCATTGACAGGAATATAATCCATTCGCCTGAAAGCAATGCACGTATTGCTTCGGCTATCGGGTTCGGCGTTTTCATGGGAGTGATGCCGATTTGGGGATATCAGATGATTTGTGCGTTTGCATTGGCACACATCTTAAAACTCAATAAAGTCATAACATTGGTGGCGGCAAATATCAGCCTTCCTCCGCTGATTCCGTTCATCATTTTCGGCGGTTATTGGACTGGTTGCAAACTGCTGGGCCAGCCGGTGATAATTTCGTTCCGGCAGATCGACATGACGTCCATCGGCGATATTCTTGTCCAGTATATTTTCGGAAGTATCATTTTCGGAATAGTGCTGGCTGGGGTGGG
>ERZ780128.58-NODE-58-length-54580-cov-4.297570_pt1 | contig 54580 bp, 36 predicted proteins | sample MGYA00511170_ERZ780128 | MGnify/ENA primary metagenome ERZ780128 (study PRJEB29588, sample SAMEA1970465) | human gut metagenome | biome: human gut; feature: human-associated habitat; material: faeces | place: Denmark | collected 2008/2010 ...
AACCAGAGTTACCTGATAGAATTGCTCTCACACACCATAAAGGACGGCAGGGTTATAAGCCTGATACACAAATACCTTTATGCTGGCGTGATGGTTAACGGAGTATATCAGCCGACAACGGAGGGAACGCCACAAGGCGGCCCGCTCAGTCCGCTGTTGAGCAACATTGTGCTCAACGAACTGGACAAGGAACTGGAACGCCGCGGTCATCCTTTCGTGCGTTACGCAGATGACAGCCTAATCTTCTGCAAAACAAAGATGTTTGCTATAAACCGATAATTTTTTATATTTGCATTGCGTAAATATTCGCAACACACTGCGTAAAATGTAAAACAATGTATAAAAGAGCTGAATACCAGATAATTAAGAATCGTCTTGAAGAACCAAGAAAATTCATTCAAGTCGTGATGGGCGCCCGTCAGATAGGGAAATCAACCGTCGTGAAGCAGGTCCTGAAAGATCTGGACTTGCCATATTTGTTTTATTCGGCAGACAATGTTCCGGCATCAAACACTGCTTGGGTTTCAGACTGCTGGGAAGCTGTCCGAAGCCTTAAAAGGAGCAACAACTGGGAAAGCGCAATCCTTGTAATCGACGAGATTCAGAAAGTTTCGAACTGGAGCGAGGTCGTAAAGAAGGAATGGGACGACGACACTTTCAATGACAGGAACATTAAGGTGTTGCTTCTTGGAAGCAGCCGTGTGCGGCTTGAGAAAGGTCTTTCCGAATCATTGGCAGGACGCTTTGAGGAGATAAGGATGGGCCATTGGAGCTATGTCGAGATGAGGGACTGTTTCGGATGGTCTCTTGACCAGTACATATTTTATGGAGGGTATCCTGGTGCAGCACCTCTGGTTGGTGATGAAGACCGTTTCCAGCAGTATATTCAATCGTCCATAATAGACGCAACTATAAACAAGGACATACTGATGGACACGCCTATCGGGAAACCTGCTCTTCTTCGTCAGACATTTGAACTTGGTGCGGCCTATTCCGGAGAACTTCTGTCTTTGAACAAGATGCTCGGCTCACTCCAGGATGCCGGAAACACATCGACCCTTTCCGGATATCTGGATCTTCTGGCTGAAAGCGGTCTTCTGTGCGGTCTTCAGAAATACAGCATCGACATGGCAAGACGCCGAGCCAGCATTCCTAAACTTCAGGTGTATAACAATGCATTGAAGACGGTATACAGCCCGATGCCATTCAATCAGGCTGTCCTCGACAGAAAGTCGTGGGGACGCATATTTGAGTCTGGGGTTGGAGCCTATCTTGTCAGTCAGGCGTTTGTCCACCGCTTCGACGTGTTCTATTGGCGCGAGCGCAATGACGAGGTGGATTTCATACTTCGCAAGAAGAATTCATTGGTGGCAATTGAGGTCAAGGGCAATGCGGAGAAACGTACTGAAGGTTTGGACAAGTTCCGCGAGCTTTTCAAGCCGACATCGTCATTTATTGTCGGTGACGGCGGCATCAAGGCCGAAGAATTCATGTCGATGGACTTGATGAAGTTATTTTGAGCCGATTGTGTCCTCGATTTCATCAAATCCGAATTTAGCGAAATGCCTTGAATAAACTGAACGGCGGAAAGTTAGATTCCCTTCCGCCGTTCTAATCTTTGTTCGTCCAGCACGAACATGCTCTAAACCGCCCTGATAGTGGAAAGGTTACAGCCAAAGGCAAGGGAGTCCTCCGCGAGACGGAATCTGAAGGAAGCCGGCGGCAAACATCTGGTCTGACGTACAGAAACCCGATATGAAGCCTAAGGGCGAGGATAAGATTACAGAAGAAATCGAAGTCCGATAACTATCCGGAATCGCCCAAGGCCCGTTTATAGTCACTGAAGATATTTGCAAGTGTTTGAAGTTAGTCTCAGGTTTTTGTCTGTGTCCGTGTCGTCTGTTTCGCTGTGTGATTTTCGTAAACGTCTCCGGAGTTGCTTATTGACGCGCTGTCACCGGTTCAGTACTTTTGCTCTCTGGTATGATTTTCGGTTCGATTTTCGACCCTCTTGACAGGAAAATGCATCTGTAATTGCTTGTATCTTAATTGATTAAGTAACAAGTCCCTTGCCAAGAGGTGTCAATGAAAGGTGGTCTTGGCAGATCCCTTTCCTAGCTCTAATCTCGCAATGCTCTCAATTTCAGAATCTTACCGCGAATGTGTTCGGAATTACGCCTGTCAAGAAGGTCGAAATTTTGCGCCTGTCCAAGCTGATAAGCCTAATATCGACACGCAGGGAAGGGCCGGACTTTATTTGAAGTAAGTCTGATGAAGAAACTCTATGGAGGAAGGAAAGCTGAAAACGAAAGTGAGGGTGTGTCATAATGCCCAAATAGAAAGGTTAACCCCTGCTACAGATAACTGCAACAGGGGTGATTTCTTCAAAAAAGGAGTTTTGATACACCTTCACTCGATTATATAAAGTGAATTGGAGTTGTCGGAAGGCTCCGCCAGAGTTCCGATTTGATCCTTCGGGAGTTGCTCACCCAAGCCAACACCTGTTCCTGTTTCTGGATTCTCAGCATCATCCTGTCCGCGGCATGCTTATTTTATATTGTTTCAATAAATATTGAGATTGCTGCGATTTCTCGCAGAATTTATTTTGAGATACATTTTCCGTGTCTACTTCTCGCGCGCGGTACACTTTCTGTCTCTAAAAATGCGGACAGCCGGCATCATGTCCAATATAAATTTGCGCTGAGTTGTATTATTATCAAAATAAAAATTGCGGAAAGTCGCTGAGCAGACTGTTTGTCGTAAATTTTATTCCTTGTAGCTGCTTGGTGCAGTGCCGAACTGCTTCTTGAACGACTTGGAGAATACGGAGACAGTGCTGAATCCAGCCATGTCAGATATTTCGGATATGGTGTATTTGCCTTCCAGAATCATTTCCGCGGCCCTGTTCAGCTTATAGGTCTTGAAGAACGTTCCCGGATTCTCGCCGGTAAGGCCCTTCACCTTGTAATAGAACTTCGTTCTGGACATGTGCATACGTTCCGCAATCTCCACAACGTTCAGTTCCGAATTCGACAACTCATTCTCCATCAGCTCGTAAAGCTCTGTCATGAACTTCTTGTCCTGAGGAGAAAGCACATTCTCCTCCATATTTCCAGTCTTGGTGGAAGAAGAAAGAATCTTGCGGACATTTTCCTGATTCTGGATCTGCGAGTGTATCATGGCCAAGAGATAATCCGGGTCGAAAGGCTTCGTCACATAGGCATTGGCCCCGACGTTGAGACCCTTGACCTGGTTCTGCATTGCAGCATTTGCAGTGACAAGAATTATAGGAAGATGGCACAGCTGCATGTCTTCGCGCACTTCCGAGCAGAGGGTGTAGCCGTCTTTTCCCGGCATGACCACATCGCACAGGATGCAGTCCGGGGCATTTTCTTTCATCGTCTTGATGGCACTGTCAGCATCGAATCTGCAGATGACCTTGTAATATGGAGACAGCAAAGTCTTGAGATACAGTGCGATTTCCGTATCATCGTCTATCACCATTACGGTCTGCTTCTCCTCCTCGATTACTGATACCGGATCCTTGCTTTCCGGCAGCGGGAATACCTCTTGCTGCTCCACACTGCGCTTGACCTTGGTGTCGTCTGCATAGGCTGCCTCGTCGGCAGGAATTACCAGTGTGAACTGGGCCCCGTGCATCTGTTCCGGCTGGATTGCCTTCAGGAAACCATGGTGCAGCATTGCCAGACGTCTGGAGTAATAAAGTCCGATTCCCGTTCCCATAGTGTGGTTTTCGGCCGGCTGATTCGTTATCTGATAGTACCTTCCGAAAATCTTGTCCATCTCGTCCTCAGGAATGTCAGAGCCGGAATTGATGACGGAAATCTTTATGTATTTGTGCCACCTCGCGACTTCTTTTCCGAAGGACTGCACAAGTTCATCAGCATTGACAACATCGAAGCTGATCTCGATTTTGCCGCCGGCAGGCGTGAATTTCAGGGCATTGGACATGAGGTTTCCTATGATCTTGTCCAGTTTGTCCTCGTCAAGCCATGTTATGAACGAGTCTTCGATTCCGCTCGTCTGAAGCGTGATGTTCTTGTTCGTCATATTGTAACGGAAAACATCCAGATTCTTGGAGATGATGGAGATGGCGTCGGTAAGGCCGACCTGGAGAGTGAGCGTATCCTCCTCCAGTTTGTTGAAGTCCATCAGCTGGTTCACCAGTTTCAGCATCCTGTCCACACTTCGGCGTACAATCATCAGAAGATTCCTGTCGGAACTCTTTATGTCCGGAGATTCGGCCAGCTGCGATACCGGTCCGGAAATCAGGGTGAGAGGTGTCCTGAATTCATGTGAGATGTTTGCGAAGAAACTCATATTCATCTGATTGATAAGGTGTTCCTGAGCTTTTTCGCATTCTGCCTTCTCAGTCGCTTTCCTCTCCCTGCGGAGTCTCAGGCTGATGTGTATTATCCATGCTGACAGGCCTCCTGCCAATGCCAGATAAATCAGCCACGCCCACCAGGACGCCCATGGCGAAGGTTTTACAGATACGCGGATGGAGTTTTCAGTAGGTTCAATGCTGCTGTCATTACTCGTGATGCGCACCTTGAATACATAATTGCCGGCAGGCAGGTTTGCATAATAGGCTTCGCGGTTATGACCGCATTCGATCCAATAGTTGTCGAAGCCCTCCAGCATGTAACTGTAATAGATTCTTTCATGTTCGCTATAGTCCAGTGCTGAAAACGAGATGTTGAAACTGTTCTGTTTGTGGTTCAGGTGAATGTCCGGGCAGCAGGAAAGTACTTTGTCCATGCAACTGCCTTTGCCGGGAACCATTATCTTGTTGTGGACTTTCAGGTTTTCGAAAACTATAGGAATCCTCGTGGTGTCTCTCTTGTATTCCGGGTTGAACAATGTAAGTCCGTGAGTTCCGCCGAATACCAGACGTCCGTCAGACAGTATGCAGGAAGCCCTGTCGTAGAACTGGTTTCCTCCCAGACCGTCAGTCGCGAAGTAATTGGTATAGGTCAATGTCTTCGGATCGAGTCTGGACAATCCGTACAGGGTGCTTATCCAAAGCAAACCTTTATTGTCTTCTTCTATCGATGATATGTCTGTACATGCGGCCCCCGGAACGGGAATGATGGACCCGTCATGTTTGTTGTACCGGAGAAGTCCGTTGGATACTGTCCCTATCCAGATGTTGCCTCTTGTGTCCTGATATGCATCAGTCGGAATGAAAAGAGGTGTCTTTAGGCAAGCCTCCCACTCCTCTTCCTTGACAGGCAAATCGCTGATTTCCAGTGTCTCTACATTGATAAGTTTCATTCTGTTTCTGAATCCGCACACCAGCATTGACTTGTCGTTATATCGGGAAACTGAAGGGATGAACGAATATCCTTCGAAGAGTTTCAGTTTTTTTGCTTCGGTGTCGCCGGGGCGCAGGTATGATACGTACTGGCTGGCAGAGGCTATCCAGATTGTCCCGTCATCGCTTTGTGACATTGACATCGGCATGAAGACATTATACGATGAAATCGGAGTCATGCTGCCGTCCGCTATCGAAATCTTCGTCACTTTCCCTACTTCCATTGTCCACAGGAAGCCGTCCCTGTCAATGAAAGAGCCATATACAGTGTCTGATTCCAGCGGATTACTTGCTCTGTGTACATGCTTGATTTTTTCTATGGTCTTTGATGTCATGTCATATTTGAACATCCCGTAGAGATTGGTGGAAACCCACAAGTTGTCCTGTTTGTCAGAAACCACTGATTTTACGGATTTTCCGGCAAACGCTGACCTGATGGTATTGTCTTCGTTGAATCTTTCCTTGTAGTTGTATATGGTCTTGAAGCCCTGGTCATTCGAGCCTATCCACAGGTTCTTGTTCGAATCGGTGAACATCGTGTTAACTATGAATGCCGGTGCGTCAAAAGGGAATCCGGATTCCGAGCTGTGGGTAAGGAGGTCGTTCAGTTTGTCGTAGTAGAACATCTCGCCGGAAGATGTACAGAATATTATGTTGCTGTCCTCGTATCCATGTGCGTAAACAATGTCTGCTGACATGAATTTCTTGTTTCTCGTCAATGCCGGAGAAAGACTGACGAATTCCTTGTCAATGATATTGAATGCTTGAATTTTCGATTCGGAGGATATCCAGAGGCAGTTGTCCACCAGTCCGACGCACTGTTGCCATCCTTGCATGTCAATGACAGTGTCCAGGTGGAAGTTTCTAAGATTGTAGCATCTGAGCTGTCGCGTGTCAGTTATCCATAGATTGCCCTTGCCGTCGGGATACCATTTGAGAGCCAATGTCTTGACCGGGTCCAGATCTTCTATGGCAGTGGAAATCTCTCCTGTTTCCGGATCATATGAATACAATTTAGGGTAGGCCATGACCAGAAGTCTGCCGTCAGCCGATTCTGTGATTTTGTTTACGTTGTGTCTATTGTCCGGCAATGTTATTTTCTCGAATGTGTCCTGATCGGTGTATCTGCACAGTCCGTTGATGGTGGCAAACCATAGCTGCCCTTTTGAATCCCGGAAAATATCATTGACCTGACTGTCGGAAATGCTGCCCGGAGCATTGGTGTGGAAATATTGTCTGTACTCGTGGCCGGTATATTTGTTCAGCCCGCGGAAAGTCGCGATCCAGATATGTCCGTCCTTGTCCTCTTCGAAATCATTGATCTGCTGGTTGGAGATACCGTATGATATTGTCGGCTCGTATTCCTGCTTGGAAGTCTGCGGTTCTGAGGTCCCGCAGGATATGAATATCGCCAGTATTGCAGGCAAAAAGATATTTCTCATTTCCAGTTTTGTTTTAGTGTTCCCCAAAGATACTCTTTTTTTCGATGCGGAGGCTCTGTCGCTGCTGCCCAATGCGTTTGAATGGGTGTTTATGAACAAATAGCCAAATTTTTGAACGGATTGACATGCCGAAATGTATGGAAAAACAACTTATAAACCCATAATGCAAAACGTTTGATTTTTATCGTGGCTAACTTTGCATCGGCATTTGAGGGAATGCCATACCATATAATATATGTAAACTGAAAGTTCAAGTAAAAACTGTAACCAATAAAACGTATTATGAAACAACCAACTATCAGTAGAATCATTTTGTCGCTGATGAGCCTGTGTTTCTTTTGCAATGTCCTGTTTGCGCAGAACATGGTAAAGGTGACAGGAACGGTGACAGACAAGCAAAATTCTCCTATGATTGGGGCAAGCGTGTTCGAAAAGGGAACCCGCAACGGCGCCATCACTGACATTGACGGCAAATATTCCATCAGTGTCCCGGAAGGTGCCGTGATTGTATTCTCCAGCATCGGATTTACCTCTCAGGAAAGACAGGCCGTGGCCGGTGTCATTGACATCGTGCTCGAAGAGGACCAGAAACTTCTCGACGAGGTGGTCGTTGTCGGTTATGGTGTGCAGAAGAAAAGTTCTGTGACCGGTGCCATTTCCCAGGTCAAGAATGAAGACATGCAGAACCGTACGATTACCAGACCAGAGCAGGCGCTACAGGGAAAGACGGCCGGTGTCCAGATTTTCCAGTCTTCCGCATCTCCGGGAGCATCTCCTACTGTGCGTATCCGCGGTATCAACTCCAATGGTTCGTGCGATCCTCTCTATGTTGTGGATGGTCGTATTGCCAGCGACATCGGCGGCATTGACCCTAATGACATTGAGTCGATGGAGGTCCTCAAGGATGCTGCTTCTGCTGCGATTTACGGCGCGGCGGCCGGTAACGGTGTCATTCTCATCACGACCAAGAAAGGTAAGGCGGGACAGGGAACCGTCACTTATGATTTCCAGTTGTCCATCCAGAATATCGCCAATGTCCCTAAGGTCATGAATGCCGAGCAGTATATCGGCTATATGACCGAGGCGAACTATCTTTCAATGGACAAGGTCAATGCTGACTGGGATTTCAAGACAAATACCGACTGGTCGAAGGTTGCGTTCGAGCCATCCAGAATGCAGAAGCACAATCTCGCGTTCCAGGGCGGAAACGACAAGGGAACCTATTATCTGTCATTGACTTATCTCGACAATAACGGTTATGTTGTCGGCGATGCCGATACGTACAAGCGTCTCACCGCTACCATCAATGCCGATTACAACATCAAGAAATGGCTCCAGGTGGGAACCAACAATCAGATTGAATACTACAATCGCAAAGCGGTTGCCGAGGGCTCTGAATATGGAAGCTTGCTTTCATCTGTCATCATGCTCGACCCTCTGACTCCTGTGAAATATTCTCCGGACAATCTTCCTGAGCACATGCAGACTATGGTCAATGCAGGAAAGACGTATCTCAAGGATAAGGATGGGAACTATTATTCCACATCTGCTTTCCAGGAGACAGACAACTACAACCCTTATATCATGAGGGACAAGAGCAATTCCACAAACAGCGGATACAATATCAATGGCGTCATTTATGCCAATCTCAAGCCGGTGAAGGGACTTGTCATCACTTCCCGTCTGGGATATCGTCTTTCTGCTGCCAAGAGCTATACTGTAAACAATGATTTTTATGTGAATACCACAATCAATCAGAGTTACATGTCTGTCAATGCCAGTGCTTCCACCCCTATTTATCTCCAGTGGGAGAACTTCGTGAACTACATGCACAGTTTCGGAAAGCACAACTTGAATGCAATGATCGGTACATCTTATATCGACAATTCTTCATTCTATGTGAGCGGAAGCGTTACAGGCGGTGACGGCGATTTCGGTTTCAAGAAAGATGACCCACGTTATGCTTATTTCGCTTATGCTACTGCAACTGCCGTGAAATCAATTTCCGGCGGTGAGGAAATTATCGGCAGGAAACTCGCATATTTCGGCCGTCTGAATTATGACTACGCCGGAAAATATATGGCACAGTTCTCTCTTCGTGCCGATGCGGCAGACTCATCAGTTCTTCCGATTACCAAGAGATGGGGATACTTCCCTGCAGCATCTTTGGGATGGACAATCTCTCAGGAAAACTTCATGCAGAATGCGAAGACTTGGCTCTCGCACTTGAAACTGCGTGGCAGCTGGGGACAGAACGGTACGACCTCAAGCCTTGGCTCATACTCATACCTTTCATCCATTTCATCCGACATGTCCTATCCTTATACCAACGAGCTTCAGTATCAGGTCGGTTCGATGCCTTCTTCGACAGGTAACAACGAACTCAAATGGGAGACTTCAGAGCAGCTCGACCTCGGTATCGACGCGAGATTTTTCAATGACAGGCTCTCGTTCACCGCAGACTGGTTCTCCAAGAAGACTAAGGACCTGATCGTGACTGGCATCACTCCTTCGACAATCGTCGGAAACACTGCTTCTCCTGTCAATGCGGGCAACATTGAAAACAAGGGTGTTGAACTCGAACTCGGATGGAAAGACAATATCGGCGATTTCAGTTACGGAATCAGAGGAAACCTCGCTACACTCAAGAATAAGGTGACATATATCCATGAGTCTCTCGACCGCATCAATGGGGCAAGTTTCCATACTGCAACCGGTATGACCGTATTCGAGAAAGGTTATCCTGCATGGTATTTCAGAGGATACAAGGTGGACCATATCGATGCTGAAAGTGGAGATCCTGTATTTGTGGACGTCGATCAGAACGGAACTATCAATGATTCCGACAAGATGATGATAGGAAGCGGCATTCCGGACTTCACTTATGGTATCACTCTCAATGCTGCCTATAAGGGATTTGACCTTACAGTGTTCGGAACAGGTTCACAGGGAAATGATATCTTTAACTGCAGCAACCGTGGAGACCGTCTCCAGGCGAACAAGATGAAGTTCCTCTATACCGACAGATGGACTCCTTCCAACAAGAACGCTTCCAGACCTAGACCGGGCGCTACTGACATTGACAAGTACTGGCTCAGTGACGGAATGGTATTCGACGGTTCTTATTTCAAGATCAAGCAGATTCAGGTGGGATATTCTCTTCCTAAGTCATTCCTGAACAAGATCGGCATCAATTCTTTCAGAATTTACTGCTCTCTGGACGACTTCTTTACATTCACCTCTTATCCGGGATTCGATCCTGAGGTTACAGGTGTGGGAAGCGCAACAGGACTCGACAAGGGTTATTATCCGTCAGCAAGGAAAGTCGTATTCGGACTTAATCTTAACTTCTAATGTATTTGACAATGAAACATATAGGAAAAATATTGATAAGCCTGCTGGTGATTTCCGGCCTGTTCTGCTCATGCAGCGGCCTGCTTGATATCGACCAGCACGGAGCCACTTCTCCGGAAACTTTCTATAAGACGGATGAGGAGGCAGAGGAGGCCATTACGGCTGTGTATGCCAAGTTCGCGGGCATCTATTACAACTACTATTTCGTGAAGAACCTCTTGTCGGATGACTTCTGGTGCGGAGGCGGCGGACGCGGTGACAACGCCGACTTTGAGAAACTCAACGAGTTCACTTTCAGTGCGGACCATCCTATAATCAGAGACTTGTTCAAGAATTATTATGAGGTGCTTTATCTTAGTAACATTGTCTTGAAATATGTTCCTGACGGGAGTCCGATTCAGAAGAGAGCACGTGCGGAGGCAAGGGTGTTCAGGGCATATATTTACATTGACCTGATCTCACTTTGGGGAACTCCGCCGCTTGTGGACAAGCCGCTCGAACCGTCTGAGTACAAACAGCCTAACGGAGATCCTGGGGCTCTGTGGAGTCTCGTCGAGACCGATCTCAAGGACGCCATCGCTTCCGGCTCACTCGAGGAGAAGTCCGGTGTCAATGACAATTCTTCATACCGTGTGAAGCTTCAGTTCGCAAAGGCCCTGCTCGGAAAGGCTTATGTCTTCCAGCAGAAATGGTCTGATGCCTGCACCATTCTGGACGATATGATAGATGACGGCAAGTACGACCTGTATCGCGGAGATTATGCTGATATTCTCATGTACAATGCCGAGAACAACTGCGAGTCTCTCTTTGAAGTCAACCGTCTGAATGACCCGAATAACGCATTTACAAACTGGTCTTTTTTTTCTGCAATGGTGGGATGGAGAGGTGACCGTATGAGCATTGCTTCAGGTGTTTATCCTAACTGCTGGGGCTTCTGCAATCCTAAGAAGGACCTGTATGATGCTTTCGTGGCAGTAGAGGGCAAGGACGGATATCGTCTGAACGCCACCATGAAGTCTTTCGATAAACTTCTTGCACAGGGCGACAAGATTCTGGACGGAAAAGAAATGTATGACCATGAGGGATATTTCTGGTGGAAGAACAGAGTCCTCGCCGATGAGATGATTCTCGGTGGATTTTTCTCATCTCATAACAACTATCGTTATATGAGATATGCTGAGGTCCTCCTTCTTGCTGCCGAGGCTCATGTGAAAGGCGGAGACAAGGCAAAGGCAACCAATTATCTGAATGCTGTCAGGACCCGTGCCCATCTTTCTGAACTCGGTTCTGTGACCATGGATGACGTCATGACAGAGAAACGTCTTGAACTTTGCGGTGAGGGTGTGCGTTTCCAGGATATGCAGAGATGGGGAATTGCTGCTGACAGGCTTAAGGACCAGGGCAAACAGATTCCTTGGTTTGCCTCCAATGGAACGACCAGATGGGAAGTCTATAACAAGTCCCTGTATGGCTACAAGACAGGCAAACATGAACTTCTTCCTTTCCCTGAGACTGAGGTTACATTGAATCCTAATGTGAAACAGAACCCTAACTGGTAAATTGACATATCATGAAAAAATATTTGATACTAGCATTTGCATGTCTGGCTGCTTTCGGATGCGATGAAAGTGCTATTGATCCGTTGTCAGGTGTGTATCCTGTACCGCAGAACCTTGAGTTCGCGACGGTTGCGGGAAAGAGTGAGGAAAAACTCGAGAGCGGACTGCGTACGTTTGCCGTCAAGCTTGAATGTGCTGAGGGTACGTTTGACGCCAATTTTACGGCTGACAAGTATTTCCTTGTGCCGAAAACCTATACTTTCTCCGAGTCTGCCGGTACGGACGGAACGTATTTCAATACTTCATGGACTCCGAAGGGCGGCAGTGCCGTGAAGGTGAAGAGCGGAGACCTGAAGGTGTCCAAGGCTGACGACAATTATGAATTCAAGGCAGCATTGACATTGACGGATTCCAAAGTGATCAAGGTCCATTTCAAGGGCGAAATCGTTTACGAACCGGTGATTGAGGCGTTGAGGCTTCCTGCTCTCCTTTCGGCTTCTGCCCAGGCTCAGGCTGACGGCTCCAATATCATCACTGTCAAGGCCGGTACTTCCGGTATTACAGCGACTCCGGGTGAGTATGGCGTGACAATCGGCGGAAACGGAAACTACATTTCCATCGACTTTGTCAGCAGCGATGCCACTTTGCATGAAGGTACCTATACTCCTGCAGCCAATGGCGAGGCCAAGTCCGGCAATTATGTGATGGGCTATGATACGGAGATGTGGGGCACGACTTTCACCAACTGGGGAACATGCTGGTTCACAGTGGCCAATGACGCCGCGACCGGAATCCACATCGAATCAGGTGATATTACCGTTTCCAAGAAAGGAACCACATATACAATCACAGTGAAGAACGATGACATCTTCGCGGAATATGTAGGAGAATTAAGTCTATGATGAAATTAGGTTTGTTTGGAATTGCGCTGCTTATGACTGTGTCGGCGGCGGCGCAGGCTCCAATAGTGAAGACTGTTTCCGGCAAGGTCTCCGGAGTCGTCGAGAACGGGGTCAATGTCTATAAGGGGATTCCTTATGCCGCACCTCCTGTCGGTGACCTCAGATGGAAACAGCCGCAGCCTGCAAAATCCTGGAAAGGTGTCCGGGCTTGTGACAAATTCGGTCCGGCATCCCTTCAGGGCGGTTCTGCCGAGGGAAGCTTCTACTGGAAGGAGTTCTATCAGGGCGGTGCCCCTGAGATGAGTGAGGACTGTCTTTACCTGAATGTGTGGACATCCTCATCCCGCAAGAAAATGCCGGTGATGGTGTGGATTCATGGCGGTGCCTATATGAACGGCTATGGTCATGAAATCGAGTTCGGGGGAGAAGCATACGCTTCCAAAGGCGTGATCCTCGTGACTCTCAACTATCGTCTCGGAATGTGCGGTTTTCTGGCGCATCCTCTTCTGGATGAGGAAAACGGCGGACACGGTTCGGGCAATTATGGCCTGTATGACCAGATTGCTGCTCTCAGATGGGTTCATGACAATATCGCGGCATTCGGCGGTGACCCTGACAATGTTACCGTTTTCGGACAGAGCGCGGGTGCAGGAAGCGTCCAGACTCTGATAAGTTCGCCACTGGCCAAAGGCTTGATAAACAAGGCTATAATCCAGAGCGGCGGAGGCCTCGGAGGCATTATCGCAGCAACTCCGCTCAAGGATGCGGAGGCCAAGGGAAAGTCAATGTGGGATGGCGCCGGCATGACGACGCTTGAGCAGATGCGTGCCTGCCCCGCTTCGAAATTTGACGAAGTACTGGGTAACTATATGCGCCAGCAGAAGACTTTCGGAGGACTTCCATATGGTCCTTGCATTGACGGAACTCTGCTTGAGGACAGTTCTGACAATGTCGCGAAGGCCGGAAATGAGATGGATATCCCATACATGATAGGATACGTCTCAGAGGATATCGCTCCTCAGGTCATGAAGAAGGCTGCCATCGACTGGAGTCTTCTTCTGGAAAGCCAGGGCCGTCGTCCGGCTTATGTCTATTGCTTCAGCAGGGACCTTCCAGGTGAGGATGCCATGCAGTCAGGAGGCTTCGGTGACATGAAAGGCGCTTTCCATTCATCTGAACTCTGGTACGTGTTCGGAACACTGGGAAGGTGCTGGAGGCCGATGGAACAGCATGACTATGACTTGAGTGCGAAGATGGTGGAGTACTGGACCAATTTCGCGAAGAACGGAAATCCTGACGGCGAGGGACTTCCTCAGTGGAAACCTTGCGCCAAGGGAAATGAATTTATTATGGAATTGAAATAAATCTTATATGACTATCAGAAAAATCATTGCCGTTGCGGCATCATTGATGCTGGCAACAAGCACATTTGCACAGCAGGCTCTTTGGGGCGGCTCACGGCTCGTATCTCCGGAAGTCAATCCGGACAATACCGTAACATTCAGATTTGCGGCACCTAAGGCCATCAAGGTCCAGGTTACCGGAGATTTTCTTCCTACGAAGAAGATCCAGACTCCTTTCGGTGAGTTTGACGGTCCAGGCGTCGCTGACCTCAAGGAGGGCAAGGACGGCATCTGGGAGTTTACTTCCGATGTGCTCGCACCTGAACTTTACAGCTATTCATTTATCGTGGACGGACTTCAGGTAAAGGACCCTTCCAATGTTTATATGAACAGGGATGTGAATTCCGTTACCAACATATTCATAATCAAGGGAGGAAGAGGCGATCTGTACAGTGTCAATGAAGTACCTCACGGAACTGTCTCCAAGGTATGGTATGACAGCCCGGGGCTCGGCATGAAGCGCAGAATGACTGTCTATACTCCTGCCGGATATGAGGATAATACCAAGAACAGATATCCTGTCTTCTATCTTCTCCATGGTATGGGCGGTGACGAGGAGGCCTGGATGGATCTCGGAAGGGCATCTCAGATTCTCGACAATCTTATTGCAGAGGGAAAGGCAAAGCCGATGATTGTGGTTATGACCAACGGCAATGCTTCCCAGGAGGCAGCTCCGGGGCAGTCAGCACTCGGACTCCAGCAGCCGAACATGCAGCTTCCGAAGACTATGGACGGTGAGTTCGAAGCAGCGTTCCCTGATGTCGTGAATTACATTGACAGTCACTATCGTACAATCCGCAAGAAGGAGAGCCGCGCCATTGCAGGTTTGTCAATGGGAGGTTTCCATTCTCTCCATATTTCTAAGCAGTATCCTGACATGTTCAATTATGTGGGTCTTTTCTCTGCTGCGATACTTCCTAACGAGGGAGTAAAATCTCCGATTTACGACAATTTCGATGAGAAACTTGCCGTTCAGTTCTCCAAGAAACCTGCCCTCTACTGGATAGGTATCGGCAATACTGACTTCCTGTATAAGGCTAACGAGGAGTTCCGCAAGAAACTGGATGACGCAGGTTACAAATACACTTATTTCGAGACCGGTGAGGGTCATATCTGGAAAAACTGGAGAATTTATCTGAGCGAATTTGTGCCTCAGTTGTTTAAATAATTGATTGGTTATGAAAAAGTTAACATTGGCTTTCGCATTGGTGGCGGGCGTTTCCATGCTTTCGTGCGCACCTGGAACACCAAAACTCGGAAAGGCATCATTGGACAAGGTGATTGCCGCAATGACACCTGAAGAAAAGGTGCATCTGCTCATAGGAACCGGTATGGAAGGCTTTTCCGCCGGAGACAGCGCTGTGGTAGGAGAAACCAAGAATCTCGTACCGGGTGCTGCAGGAACCACATATCCGATTCCTCGTCTGGGAATTCCTTCCGTAGTGCTTGCAGACGGTCCTGCCGGCCTCAGAATCTCTCCGACACGTGAGGGCGACAATGCCACTTATTATTGTACACATTTCCCTATCGGAACTCTGCTTGCCTGCACATGGGACACTGATCTCGTAGAAAGCGTCGGCAAGGCTATCGGTAATGAGGTACTTGAATATGGCGCTGACGTGCTCCTCGCACCGGCATTGAATATACACAGGAATCCGCTCTGCGGCAGGAACTTCGAGTATTATTCGGAGGATCCTCTCGTTGCCGGAAAAATCGCTGCGGCTTATGTCAATGGTATTCAGAGTAATGGCGTAGGCACTTCCATCAAGCATTTCGCCGGAAACAATCAGGAGAGCAACCGTATGAACAATGATGCGAGGATTTCTCCGAGGGCTTTGCGTGAGATTTATCTGAAGGGATTTGAGATTGCAGTGAAGGAGAGCCAGCCGTGGACCGTAATGTCTTCCTATAACAAGATCAATGGCGTCTATACTTCACAGAGCCGTGAACTCCAGACTTCCTTCCTGCGTGACGAATGGGGATTCAAAGGCATGGTCATGACTGACTGGTTCGGCGGCAAGGATGCTGTGGCTCAGATGGTTGCAGGCAACGATATGCTTCAGCCAGGTCTTGACAAGCAGTATGATGCCATCATGGAGGCTCTCAAGTCGGGCAAACTTGACATGAGTGTGATCGATACCAATGTGCGTCGTGTCCTGGAGATGATTATCAAGACTCCTCGTTTTAGGGGATATCAGTATTCAAATAATCCTGACCTCAAGGCTCATGCTCTCGTTACCAGACAGTCAGCCGCAGAGGGTATGGTTCTTCTCAAGAACGAGGGCGCCCTTCCTGTTTCTGCAGAGGGTACCAAAGTGGCGCTTTATGGCTGCACTTCCTATGACTTCATCGCAGGAGGTACCGGCTCCGGTAATGTGAACAGGGCATATACAGTATCAATGATCCAGGGGCTTGAGAATGCAGGATTTGTAGTGGACAAGACCCTGAAGGATACATACGAGAAGTATATTGCTGATGACCAAGCCAAAAAGAGAGAGGCGCTGAAGGGTAATCCTATGGCTATGTTCATGCCTTTGGCCCGTCCTGAGGAAATCGTTCCGTCCGCTTCTTCGCTTCAGGCCAATGTCGCCGCAGCTGACATTGCTGTAATTACTCTCGGCCGGATGTCCGGAGAATTCCTTGACAGGACCGCTTCTGATTTTGAACTTTCTGCAAATGAACTGAAACTTGTCGAAGGTGTATGCTCCGCTTTCCATGCCGCAGGCAAGAAGGTGGTTGTAGTCCTCAATATCGGCGGCGTCATCGAGACTGCTTCATGGAAGAACAGACCTGATGCAATCCTCTGCGCCTGGCAGGCAGGCCAGGAAGGCGGAAACAGTGTCGCTGATGTCCTGAGCGGTAAGGTCAATCCTTCAGGCAAGCTTACCATGACATTCCCTGTAAGGTTTCAGGATGCGGCATCTTCTGCCAATTTCCCTCTCGACGGTGCCATGAGCAGTATGGATTTTGCCAATATGAAGGAAGGCGACGGCAGTAGACGCAATTGGGATTATACTGATTATGAGGAGGATATCTTCGTGGGTTACAGATATTTCGACAGCTTTGACAAGGAAGTTTCCTATCCGTTCGGATATGGTCTTTCTTACACCACCTTCGAATATGGCCAGCCTTCCGTTGACTTCGCTGACGGCGTTTACAAGGTCAATGTCGAGGTGCGCAACTCAGGAAATGTGGCCGGTCGTGAGGTTGTCGAGCTTTATGTCGCTTCTCCTGACAGCAAGGCTGCCGACAGGCCTGAGAAGGAACTTAAGGCTTTTGCCAAGACTCCGCTTCTTGCTGCTGGCGAGACCTGTAAGGTAACATTGACATTGAACGCTGCAGACCTTGCGTCTTTCGACACTACTTCTTCTTCATGGGTTGTTGCAGGCGGCAACTGGAATTTCCTTGTCGGTGCTTCTTCACGCGACATCCGTTCTTCGGTTGAGGTCAATGTCAAGGCTTCGTCTTCTCCTGCCGGAGATTACTTCAAGTCTGACAAGACTCTGAATCTCCTTACAAGATAGTGTTTGTTGTAAGTGTTTTTATACAGAGACAGGCATTTTCAGCAGCGTTTTCCGCTCACTGAAAATGCCTGTTTTAATTTTTTTAGATTTTCTCTATTCCGATTCCCGGCAGCTGGTTCAGCGTAATCTTGCCGTCCACGACAGTCGGCCCTCGGAAAATGTCATTGGCAATCAATAGGTTGCCGTCGAGGTCCGCGAAGTCCACGGCAGGGGAGAGCTGTGCGGCTGCGGCTATTGCACAGGAAGTCTCTGTCATGCAGCCGATCATGACCTTCATGCCCTCGGCGCGCGCATAATTCATCATCTTCCATGCCTCGCGCATTCCGGTACACTTCATCAGTTTGACATTGATGCCTGTATAGGCCCCTTTGATCGCCGGAATATCCTTGAGCCTCTGGATTGCCTCGTCCGCGAAAGTCGGAAGCGGACTCTTCTCCGTCAGCCAGGCATTGGCATCGAGCATTTCCTTCGGCATTGGCTGCTCGACCATCACGATGCCCTGCTCCTTTAGCCAGAAAATCTCATCCAGAGCCTTTTTCTTGTTTTTCCAGCCCTGATTTACATCCACCGCAATCGGCAGATCGCTCACTTCGCGGATTGCCCGTATCATCTCCCTGTCACGCGGCGTTCCCAGCTTGACCTTCAGAATCTTGAACTGGCCCGCAACTTCCCGGGTCTTCAGTTTTACCATCTCGTCAGTGTCAATGCCGATAGTGTATGTCGTGTTAGGCGTCTTCAATGGATTCAGGCCCAGCATCCTGTGCCACGGCGCACCGATAATCTTGCCCACAAGGTCGTGCAGGGCAATGTCCACGGCTGCCTTCGCAGCAGAATCTCCTGGAGAAAGACTGTCAATGTAAGTGAGGATGTCATCCAGGCAGAACGGGTCAGGGAACTGCTCCAGATTCACCTTTTTCAGGAATGTGCACACACTTTCCACCGACTGTCCGAGGTAGGGTGGCATTGACGCTTCCCCATAGCCGGAATATCCGTCATAGTCGATGCGGACCTGGACGTCAGGCGTGGTGCTGCGCGAAAACGACGATACTGTGAATACATGCTTCAGTTTCAGTTCATAAGGCTCGAATGAAAGTTTCATCCTTGCCCTTCCATTGACATTGAAATTTACGGATTTGTTGTCTTCTGTCAGTTCAAGCCCCTTGGCTAAGGTTGGTGCGCTGCCTATGAGTCCGGCACCGGCGGCCGCCAGTGCTCCCTTCTTGAGAAATTCTCGACGTTTCATGCTTTTCATGTGTTTCTGCAAACATACCGAAAAATGGCCGGAAATACTACTCCGGCCATCAAAAAATCAATATATCTGAAGCTGGTTTTACAGCTTGGTGATGTCAATGAATTCGCCTCGCTCTCTCTGTTCTTTAATCTGTCTCTCGAAAGCACGACGTTTGGCAGCATTGATACTTTTTCTGGAGATGATGTTTGGAACTGCTACGCCTATGGCGATAGCTCCGATTATCAGGGAAGCATTGAGACCGTTTACTCCGGAGCATACGAAGTTGCTCATCTGTTCATCTGCTGTGCCTGAGACCATGATGAGCGAGTACAGGCAGCGGTACATGAGCACTCCAGGTACCATTGGAATTACGCTTGAGATGGCAATCACCTGATGCGGTGTATGGAAAACGTGTGCAGCCTTGACGCAGATGACGGAAATAAGGGTTGACCCGACAAGCGAACCGATTATACCTCCCTGTCCGAGGCTGAAAGAACAGTACATGTCAGGGTGAAGGCTTACTAAATTCCTGGTACATACAGCGATGATGCCGCCGATGGCAACGACAGGAAGAAGCCTTGTAGGGATGTTGAAAATCATTGAAAATCCCATTGCGGAAATTGCGGCTGCGACAGCATACATCCAGTACGGGTGTTCCGGAACCATCGGAATCGACATGATGTCCGGAGCGAAATGGAAGGTCCAGCGGCAGACTTTCAATGCCAGCAGGATTCCGAAGGCCATTCCGAACATCATCATCATGGTGTTTATGGCCCTTTCCAGACCCACTCTGAAATTGGTGTCCAACATGTCATCCACGAAGTTGATGAGCGGAACTCCTGGTACGATGAACAGCGCACATGCGAGAAGCGGGTGGAGCGGAGTTGTCGTCCACGCAGGGAGATATGTGGTGAGCCACGCTACCATTGTGGAAACGAACGCCGCGATGGCGATGGAAAAATATTTGTTGACGCCGAGCTTGTTGAAAGTGGCGCGGCAGTTGAATCCGAGGAAAGCAGCGAGCGATGCGTAGAGGAACGCAATCCAGTCGCAGCCGAACTGGATGCAGAATCCGCCGCAGGCCAATGCTGCACCGGCGGAAGTCACCAGCTGGTTGTAGTTGCGTGGCCTTTCGGCGATTTTCTCCAGTTCCTTCTCGTATTGTTCGGCGGAGAAATGTTTGCGCACGGCCTTGTATGTGAGGTGGCTGATGGCTTCGATGGTAGTGAAGTTGATGCCGTCCTTGACGCGTTTCTGGAATTTCGTGAAAGAGTGGGCTTCGTCGCTGAAGTTTACCATCAGGATGTTATGGTCAATGAAGATATGGAGGTTTTCCTCGTTGAAACCGAGGAAAAGAGCTGCTCTTACCATGTTTCTGCGGATTCGGTTAGTGTCCGCTGCGCTTTCCAGCAAAAGCTGTCCGGTCCTGAGCAGCAGGTCCAGCCTTTTTCTCAATGACAGCAACAGGTTGTCGGCTTTGTTTTTCTGAAGATTTTCGTGGATGTCTTTTACGTTCTCCATGACCCTGATTTCGGCCTCTGTCAGTTCCAGGCCTTCTGTAGCGTTCGCCATCATTTCCGGCGATGCCTGCAGTTTGTATGATTCACTCATGATGTTGTGCTAGCTAATTTCGCCACAAAGTTACAAGTACTTTGTCTATTGGCAAAATACTAAAACGGTTATTTGTATAATAGTTGCGGTTGGCTGGTGGCTTTTCAATAGTTTTTATTTAATTTTGTGGATTGGCCGGGGCAATGGTGCTTCCGGCAGCAAGAAGTTTTGAAATGGAAAGAAAGACTAGAGTAAGATTTGCTCCGTCACCTACCGGCCCTCTTCATATGGGCGGTGTCAGGACGGCACTTTACAATTACCTGTTCGCTAAGCAGAACGGAGGAGATTTCATAATCAGAATCGAAGACACTGACTCCCACAGATTCGTTCCGGGAGCGGAAAAATATATCATTGAAGCACTCAACTGGTGCGGCATTCATCCTGATGAAGGTGTGGATGAGAACGGAAACGTAGTGGAAACACCGTCCGAGAGGCATCCTCACGCGCCATACCGCCAGTCACAGAGAAAAGGCATTTACCGCAAGTTCGCTGACCAGCTTATCGAGAATGGTTACGCATACTATGCCTTCGATACCGCAGAGGAACTTGACGCGAAACGCGCTGAGGCAGAGGCTGCCGGAAAAACTTTCATCTACAATCAGGAAACAAGGATGGAGCTTCGCAATTCCCTTACTCTCCCTGAGGATGAGGTAAAGAAACTGCTGGAGACCACAGACAGCTGGACCATCCGCTTCAAGATGCCTAACGATACGGTCGTGAAGATGGACGACCTCATCCGCGGTCACATCGAGGTCAATACCGACACATTGGATGACAAGGTCCTCTGGAAGAGGGCTGACGAACTTCCTACATATCACCTGGCAAACATTGTGGATGACCATCTTATGGAAATTACCGAGGTTATCCGCGGCGAGGAGTGGCTTCCTTCATTGCCTCTCCACTATATGCTTTACAAGGCTTTCGGCTGGGAAGAGACGATGCCGCGTTTCGCGCACCTTTCACTCCTTCTGAAGCCTGACGGAAAAGGCAAGCTCAGCAAACGTGACGGCGACAGGCTCGGATTCCCTGTCTTCCCGCTCAGATGGGTCAATGCCGAAGGTGAGGTTTCCCACGGCTACCGTGAGGACGGCTATTTCCCTGAAGCATTTGTGAACATGCTTGCAATGCTCGGATGGAATCCGGGAACTGAGCAGGAGATTTTCAGCATTGATGAACTTGTCAATGTCTTCTCTCTCGACCGCGTCATCAAGTCCGGCGCCCGTTTCAATCCTGAGAAGGCGAAGTGGTACAACAAGGAGTATCTCCGCATGAAGTCCGACGACGAACTCACTGACCTGTTTGTTCCGGTTCTCGAGGAGCACGGAATCAATGTCGTGGAGTGTCCTGCATGTGCATTGACGGCAGGCGCGCAGTTCGCCGGCAAAGGCGTTGACTTCAAGAATCATATCGTTACTAAGGAATATGTCCATGACGTTGTCGCTTTTGTTAAGGAAAGGGCTTCTTTCGTCAATGATATCTGGCTGAATGCATCTTGTCTGTTCGTTTCACCGCTCGAATATGAGAAATACGGTGTCAAGTCAGGCGCTGCGGCAGAGGCTGCCAAGCCGGCTGATCCGAGACGTGCCGCTGACCCTCGTGCAAAGGTTTATGACGATACGCTTACGGCTCCGTTCCTGGCGAAAGATGCCGACAAGTTCTGGAAACCTGAGGGCTATCAGCCTGCATATCAGGTGACTGAGCATGTCTGCGGATTCGACGGCGCATTCACGAAGGAAAACATTGAACCATATCTTGAAGATTATATCCGCGAGCAGGGCTGGCCTATGGGCAAGGTCATGAACTGCATCCGTCTGGCTATTACAGGAGCTGCCAGCGGCCTCGGAATCGCTGATATCCTTTCGTTTATCGGCAAGGATGAGTTCAAGGCCCGTATGGCTTATGCCGGAGAGAGATTGGGCCGGGAATAGTTATGATGGCTCAAGTTCTGCGTAAGCGGGACTTGAGCTGTCAGTTTAGCTCGCTACTAGTGAACTCGTCACAGGAGTTCCAACCATAAATTATTCATTGTTAAAGTTTGTTTTTATGACAATCGGTATTTGCAGCGACCACGCTGGTTTTGACTACAAAAGTCGTCTCATTCCTTATCTTGAAAAGATGGGTTATGCAGTAGAGGATTTCGGCACTCATTCTACTGAGAGCATGGATTATCCGGATGTTGCGCATCCTTTGGCTGAGGCTGTTGAAAGTGGCAAGGTTGATTGTGGAATTGCAATGTGCGGTACAGGCAATGGAATGGCTATGACTCTGAACAAACATCAGGGAATTCGTGCCGGTCTTGCATGGGGTACTGAAATCGGACGTCTGGTAAAGGCCCACAACAATGCCAATGTCCTCGTGATGCCTGCCCGTTTCATTTCTTTCAGAATGGTTCAGGCGATTACCAAGGTATGGCTTGAGACTCCTTTTGAGGGTGGACGTCACGAAAGACGCATCGAGAAAATAGCTTGTCGCTAATTTTTTGCCCTGTCTGTAACATCCGGTATCGTCTGGATGTTGCAGACGGATTCTGACAGATTTACATAACGGTTATCTATTGCTGATGGCATTGATCTTAAGCAAAGAAAATATAAATGGACTGGTCCTCTCCGGAAACATTGATGATTATCCGGAGGGGATTATTCTTCCTATAGACAAGCCTTACCGCTGGACATCGGCTGATGTCATCCGTAAGGTCAAATGGTGTGCATGCAGGCATTTCCATAAGAAGAATCTGAAAGTCGGTCATGCCGGCACTCTGGACCCGCTGGCTACCGGTGTGCTGCTGGTATGCATCGGTAAGGCCACGAAGCTGGCCGAGGACCTGCAGAAGCATGAGAAAGAGTACGTTGCGGGAATAACGTTCGGTGCCACGACTCCGTCTTATGACTTGGAAAAGGAGATTGACGCGAGGTATCCTGTGGATGGCGTGAGTGAGGAGTCGCTTCGCCGCGTGCTTCCTGGATTCCTTGGCGAGCAGGAGCAGGTCGCCCCACTTTTCTCCGCAAAGTCTGTGGATGGCGTGCGTGCCTATGAACTTGCCCGCAAGGAGTGGAAACGGATGCAGGAGCAGAAGGCGGAGCAGGTCGAGGCTGAGGTCAATGCCAGTGCGGCGGAGGCTTCCGCTTCCGAAGGTCAGGCTGTCGGCTTCGACCATTCCGCCGTGGAGACGCTAAGCAAGCAACTCATCAATATCATTGACATTGACCTTATCCGTTTCTGTCCTGACGGCATTCCTGCCGTCAGTCTCGAACAGTGCGACACGGGACTTCTCAATGCCGACGGCTCGGTGAATCTCCGCAACAGCCGTATCAACGTGACTGACAATAGTTCGCTGGGGCTGCCTCATGCGGACATCCGTGTTGCATGTTCCAAAGGTACTTATATCAGGGCTTTGGCTCGTGACCTCGGTGAGGCTCTCGGCTCCGGTGCCCATCTTGACGGCTTGCGCAGGACTCGAACCGGTGGTTTCCGTGTGGAGGATGCCTTGTCTGTCGGGCAGGCGGTATCGGTTCTGCAGTCCAATGCCACAGAGTGATTTGGCGATGATTCTGAACAGGATTTTTACAGATAGGGAGTTCGGGCCGATAATGGTCCGGAAGAATTCCCGCAGCCGTTCAATCAGTATCCGTGTCCGTGCTTCTGAGGGGCGGACAGGCTGCCGCATTTCTGTAACTGTCCCGTATTCCCGCACCCTGCAGGATGGCATTGATTATCTCAATACCCGCCGGGACTGGGTTCGTGAGGCGTTGAGGAAGCAGGAGAAGGTCAATGCCAGTGCACAGATTCATGATGGCTTCGTCATGCGTACCCTCTTGTCCCAGATTGTTTTCCGTCCTTCCGGAGAGGTTTCGCCAGTCTTGCCTTCTGACGCGGCTCCGGCTGGAAAAGTGAGTTTCAAGGTCCGCACCTCTGTCATTGACAATCCTCAGGACAGCGGCCGTCTGTGGCTCAGCCTCGACAATCCCACACATCTCCGTATCATCGAAGTTCCCGCCGGTTTCCAGCTGCCGCCATCGGCTCAGGTCAATGATGGTGTGATTCCTTCTTGTGCCGCCTCCGTGGTGAAGCTTTCTTCCGTTTCAGGGGAGGTCTCAGGCTCCTTTGGACACGCTTCTGATGTTCAAGGACAAGGTTTCTGTGATAAGGCTACGGGCCCTGTCAGTCCGTCAGCTCGTAGTGCTTCCGGATTCTCGGCACCGAATGTCGTTTCTCAGAAGGCCCTTCGGGATGTCCTTGTCGAGGTGCTTCGTGAGGAAGCGAAAATCCTTCTGCCTCAGAAACTTTCGTATTTTTCCGACCAGTACGGATTCCATTTTCACAATGTGACCATCAAGCATAATTCTTCCAACTGGGGAAGCTGTTCCCGTGCCGGCAACATCAATCTGAACCTCAATCTCATCCGTCTTCCGGAACCCCTCTGCGACTACGTCCTCCTCCACGAACTATGTCACCTCAAGGAGCCGAATCACGGCCCCCGTTTCCATGCCCTCCTGGAACGCCTCTGCCTCAGCAATATCCGTCATCTCATCGACCTCGGTTCACCCGATGCCATGAAATATCGCGCCTGGATAGACAATCTCGATGCTTCTGATTCTTCAGCAGCATCCCCATCCTCAAGTTTCTTCCGCCTCTTCAAACCCTCCTCCTCCCGCCCGTCCATGACTCCTCTGAACGAGGTCCTCAGCCGCGAAATCAGCAAATGGCGCCTGCTGTAATGTCCTAATTCTCGTGGCGGATGGTGAATTCATATAGTTGCATTCCTGCCTTGCTTTTCTTGGGAAAGTTTGAAGATGAGTCGTCTCGTCATTACAGAAAATTTCGTCCTGTTTAAACGTTTTATCGGGAACAAAATGCGAGTTGGGAGTAAGATTGTACCGCATAAAACGTTTTCGCGGGACGGTTTGTTTGGGGCAGGCATGGCCGCACATGGCCTTGTGAATGGGATGTCGTGCGCGAGCCCGACAGGGATGAGCGTAGCGAACCTCCCACGGCTGCACCTCCGCCGGGCGCGATACAGACCTTGAAATAACGCAAAACAATAATGGCAATCCGGCCGTTTTCCGTGTCGGGACGACGCCACGCCCTCAATCATAAAATTCTATCACACAAATAGTTACAAATTGCTATGTGGATTTCTGGCCAAAAAAAGCCCGCAAATCCACGCTAAAAACAAATGGTATCTGATTATCAATGTATTACGAGCGACCGTGTGGCACCGTCCCGCAAAACGGGTAAGCGTCTCCGGCTTTACGTATTGTCCCACGCTATCAGTATCTACTTACTTTATTTTTAGGTCGAATCACGCCAGGAGGTGTCGGCAGATTGGAAGTTTAGAACCGCTTGACTATCAGGTAATTATAAAACGCAAATCCGCCGACCCCTATCTGGCAGGACGCTTACGAAAAAGCATCACGAGTCAACTTCGTGGACAGGCAGGTGACCTTGGCGGGGCTTGTCTCTTCGCGGTGACGATTACCCGAGTCCAATCAGAGCCCCCAGACTGTCCGAAAAGTCCTCGCGAGACTGAAATACCCCTTACCCCTATGCAAAGACAGAAGTGGATTCTCGATTCTCACTGAGAAATGTTTGACTTTTCGGACAATCTCCCCGGTCATCTGACAAATAAAACCAAAACGAAGAGCCTTGCCATGCCGGCCGGGCTCTTCGTGTAAACCTTTGTCTGGAGTCAGCTGTCTAGCTTATCTCCGTTCTCATTGTAGAATTCATACTGCAAAACGCTGAAGTCCTGGACTTCCTCGTGCTTGATCTTGCACTTGTACTTTCTTCTCCACTTCCTGAGGAAAGAATTGAATCCCCTGGAAATATAAGCACCCAGAATTGGTCCTGTCTTGAGAATGAAAGACTTGACATCGTTCTCTGTTGCGTAGAAGGAAATCTTGCGCTCAATGTCCTCATCGATAACAAGACTCGGAGCAATCTTACCAGTGCCGTGACAAACCGGACAAACCTCAGTCGTATTGATTTCAGTCACAGGACGAATCCTCTGCCTCGTTATCTGCATCAGACCGAACTTCGTGAGAGGGAGCACATTGTGCTTGGCCCTGTCATCCTGCATAAGCTCAGTCATGTATTTGAACAGCCCGTTCTTGTGATCCTGATTCTCCATATCAATGAAGTCCACAATCACAATTCCGCCCATATCTCTGAGCCTCAGCTGTCTCGCAATTTCCTCTGCGGCGTAGCGGTTCACCTCGTAGGTATTCTCTTCCTGGTCATTCGTCTTGGCCCTGATACCACTGTTGACATCCACCACGTTAAGCGCCTCTGTCGATTCTATAACAAGATATGCCCCCTGTTTAATGGGAACCACTTTACCGAAAGAACTCTTGATTTGCCTGGTAACTTCGAAATGGTCGAAGATAGGCTCCTTGTCATCATAGAACTTTACGATCTTCTCCTTGTCCGGCGAAATCTGGGAAATGTACTTTCTGATTTCCTCGAACTCCTTAGTGTCATTGACATACACATTGGAGAAACTGTCATTGAACAAATCTCTCAATATTGTCGTGGTCTTGCTGTACTCTGAAAAGAGCGGCTGGATACTCTTGTTTTTCGACAATTTTGACCAGGAACCTTCCCATTTGCTTATCAATGATTTAAGCTCGGATACAAGAATCGCTGCATTTTTACCTTCGGCGGCGGTCCTGATAATCGCGCCATAATTCTGAGGAAGAATGCTCCTGACCAATGTTTCAAGTCTTTTCTTCTCTTCCTTTGAAGAGATCTTCTGGGATATGCTCACTTTCTTCGCGAAAGGGAGGAGTACAATATTGCGTCCTGCCAATGAAATCTCGGCCGTAAGTCTGGAACCTTTGGTGGAGATAGGCTCCTTCACAATCTGGACAATTACCATCTGCCCCGGCTTGAGTATGTTCTCGATCTGACCCTCTTTCTCAAGAATAGGTCCAAGCTGAATGCCCGAAAACAACTCGCCTGCATCGGTATTCGTATTAGTCTTGCGGACGAACTCGTCAAACGCAGTGAAATAGAAACCGAGATCCAGATAATGGATGAAAGCTTCCTTCTCGTCTCCGATATCCACAAAGGCAGCGTTGAGCGCAGGCATAATCTTCTTCACCTTGCCGAGGAAGACATCCCCGACCGTGAAACTGTGCCCCTTGCTGGACTCCTTGTTCAGTTCGATGAGACGATGGTTCTCCATCAATGCAATCCTTACCTCATCAGCGCCGACATCTACAATCAAGTCTTTGACTGATTCTTTTTCAGATTCCATCAGGATAAATCAATATTTATTAGTAAAGCAATACATTGCGGTACTGGCCGCAACGACAGTCGAAAAGGCAAGCCTTTTCACAAATAAAAACTAAAGAGGCCGTCCGGACTACCGGTCAGCCTCTCTCTTCTAGCAGACTGCTAAAATGGCAGACACTGAAAAATTACTTCTTCTTATGTCTGTTCTTGCGCAAGCGCTTTTTACGCTTGTGCGTTGCCATCTTATGTCTTTTTCTCTTTTTACCGCTTGGCATAGTTTGAAAAATTTAAAATTTATTTCTTAACAGCACTTGTGAAGACCTTAGCCGGTTTGAAAGCCGGAATGTTGTGTGCCGGGATTGTCATGGTCGTGTTCTTTGTGATATTGCGTGCAGCTTTCTCAGCTCTGTGCTTGATGATGAAGCTACCGAATCCACGAAGATATACTGGTTCCTCTCTTACGAGTGAAGCCTTTACAGTTTCCATGAAAGCCTCGACAACAGTCTGCACTGTTGTTTTCTCTAATCCGGTTGACTTGGCAACCTCGTTAACGATCTCTGCTTTTGTCATAACAACTGATATTAAATATTACTGTATCTTTATTTGCAAATTGGGTGACAAAGATAAGGTTATTTTTTTTATTTACAAACAATTACGATAAAAATCATGGTTCTAAAACGGTAAACTCCCGATATTGCGGAATCTCGCAGCATATCGTCAAAAATTTCGTTTTTACATTTTTATTGTGCAGATTTGCAAGATTATGTGCCATTTCGGACACCGGACGACACCGGACGACACCGGACACCGGCTCTGGCATAGAGATTGACTTATATATAATATGGTTCATTTTGTATTCTTCTGCATGACAAATTGTCAGAAGTGGGGAATCATGACTTATTTATAGAAAACACATAGTATATTATGACAGATAAATTTTCGGATATCATGGCTCCAGAAGGTGCCGAAGTCAGCATCATACCGGTCATGGCAGGTGACGTCTCATCCAAATTCGAGGAGACCGAACTTCCTGACTCCTTGCCGCTTCTTGCGCTGAGGAACGCGGTCATTTTCCCCGGCGCCATCTATCCTATAACGATAGGCAGGGAAAAATCTATAAAACTCATCACGGATGCACAGAAGAGCAACTCATTCATCGGTGCAGTTCCGCAGAATGATGTCGCGGTGGAGGATCCGGGAGCCGAGGACCTGTTTCCGTTCGGAACCGTCGCCAGAATCATCAAGACCTTCGAAATGCCTGACGGCACCATTTCAGCTGTGCTCCAGGGCCTGAAAAGGTTTGAACTGGGAGAAATCCTCTCCGAGAACCCGTATTTGCGCGCAAACGTCCAGTATCTTGAGGACATCAGCGCTGACATGTCCCAGAATGACGTGAAAATCATAGCTGACTCCTTGAAAGAGAAGTCGGTAGCCATTCTCAGGTCATCCTCACTCGCACCTAAGGAGGCCGTGACGGCATTGAAGAATATCGAGGACTTTGACTTCCTCGTGAACTTCATTGCCACCACCATTGAAGTGGAAAACTTCCACGACAAGGTCACACTGCTCAAGTACGAGGACATGAAGACAAGGGCAATGCAGCTGCTAAATGTCTTGGACACCCAGGTCGAACTCTTGAAAATCAAGCAGGAAATCAATTCCAAGGTCAAGAACGAAATCGACCAGCAGCAGAGGGAGTATTACCTTAACAACCAGCTCCGTACCATTCAGGAGGAACTCGGTATGGACGGGGATGAGGAGATAGAAAAACTCCGTGCCGAGGCAGCCAAGAAGAATTGCTCTGCGGAAGTGAAGGAGATTTTCGAAAAGGAAATCGCCAAGCTCGAGAAGTACAATCCGTCATCTCCGGACTACAGCATCCAGTACAACTACGTGAAATTCATGTTGGACCTTCCATGGAACGACATGTCCAAGGATAACCTTGATCTCAAGCACGCCCAGAAGGTTCTGGACGAGGACCACTACGGACTGGAAAAAGTCAAGGAGAGAATTATCGAGTACCTTGCCGTCCTGAAACTCAGGGGCGACATGAAATCCCCTATTCTCTGCCTCTACGGCCCTCCGGGAGTAGGAAAGACCAGCCTCGGAAAATCCATCGCCAAGGCAATCGGCAGGAAATACGTCCGTATCGCACTGGGCGGTATGCATGACGAGGCGGAAATAAGAGGACACCGCAAGACATACATCGGCGCATTGCCGGGCCGTGTCATCAACGGCATCGCCAAGGCCAAGACATCAAACCCTGTCATGGTCCTGGACGAGATAGACAAACTCAGCAGCGATTTCAAGGGCGACCCGTCATCGGCTCTCCTCGAAGTACTTGACCCAGAGCAGAATGTCACATTCCACGATAACTATCTGGACGTCGATTACGACCTCTCGCACGTGCTGTTCATAACCACTGCCAATGACATTTCGACCATCCAGCCGGCCCTGCTCGACAGAATGGAACTTATCAATGTTACAGGATATCTTGCAGAGGAAAAGATGGAAATCGCCAAGAAATTCCTCGTCCCTAAGGAACTCGAGGAGCATGGCATCGGCAAGAAGGACCTGAAGATCGACAAGGCTGCAATGGTAGAAATTATTGACCAGTACACCCGCGAATCCGGTGTCCGCGGTCTTGAAAAGCAGATTGCGAAGATTGCCCGCGTTACGGCCAAGAAGATAGCCATGGGCGAGTACTATCCTTCTGTCATCAAGAAGGAAAACCTCAAGGAATATCTCGGACTGCCGACGGCTTTCCATGACAAACAGAATGGAAATGAGGGAGTCGGCGTGGTGACAGGCCTTGCATGGACACAGATGGGAGGCGAAATCCTCTTTGTCGAAAGTTCAGTCAGCGAAGGCAAAGGTGCGCTCAGCATGACCGGTAATCTCGGAAACGTGATGAAAGAGTCTGCAACTATTGCATACCAGTACATCAAGGCCCATCCTGACATGGCAGGAATGACCGCCAAAGAGTTCGCCGAGAAAGACATCCACGTGCATGTTCCGGAAGGCGCGACCCCGAAAGATGGTCCGTCAGCCGGCATAACACTCGTAAGCTCAATGCTGTCCGCGCTCAAAGGCGTCGCTGTCAGAAAGGGTATTGCGATGACCGGTGAGATGACGCTCCGAGGAAGAGTCCTGCCTGTCGGCGGTATCAAGGAGAAGATTCTTGCAGCCAAGAGAGCCGGCGTGGATACTATCGTGATTTCCGAGGACAACAGAAAGGATATCGAGGATATCAATGAGAAGTACATCAAAGGCATGACATTCCAGTATGTGAACAACATCGAGGATGTCGTCAGATTCATATTCGTGTAATGGACGTCAGAATAGAACAGAGCTGGAAAGAGGCGCTGAAGGACGAGTTCGCAAAACCGTACTTCACGTCTCTGGTACAGTATCTTCATAAAGAAAAGGCTGAAGGCCGGCAGATATTTCCTCCGGGAGGGGAGATATTCAAGGCCTTCGAGCTTACACCTGTTGACAAGGTCAAGGTCGTCATCCTGGGGCAGGATCCCTACCACGGAGCAGGACAGGCCATGGGCTTGTCATTTTCCGTTCCAGAGAACGTCCCGGCCCCTCCGTCCCTGAAAAATATCTTCAAGGAGATCGAGTCCGACCTCGGGATAAAGATGAGCGGATGCCCTGACTTGCGCAAATGGGCGGACCAGGGAGTACTTCTTCTCAATGCTGTCCTGACTGTCCGTGCCGGTGAGCCTACCTCTCACAGCGCCATCGGATGGCAGCAGTTTACCGATGCTGTAATCAGTTATATATCACAGCATTGCGACGGAGTAGTCTTCCTTCTCTGGGGCAATTTCGCAAGGAGCAAAAAGGCATTGATAGACACTTCCAGACACCATGTCCTGGAGGCGGCTCACCCGTCGCCACTTGCTCGCGGCGCCTTTTTCGGCTGCCGTCATTTTTCCAAAACCAATGAAATTCTCATGTCTGAAGGCAAGACCCCGATAGACTGGCAGATATAGTTTGTAAACGTATGACAAAAGCTTTGTTTCCGGGATCATTTGATCCATTTACAGCAGGTCATCTGAATATTCTGAAACGTGCCCTGACAATGTTTGACGAGGTCATCGTGGCCGTCGGCATAAATCAGGACAAGCGCGGCTTCTTCGATATGGACCAGCGCATAGATATTATCAGTCAGGCAGTTAAGGGCCTTGACGGGGTAAGCATCATAAAGTATGACAACCTCACCATCGATACCTGTCACGAACTCGGAATCCGCCACATCGTCCGTGGCGTAAGAAACATGATCGACTTCGAGACAGAAAGGTCAATAGCCGACGCCAACAGAAGGCTCGCACCTGACATTGAAACCATCATAATCCCTACAGCTCAGGAGTTTGCGCACATCTCATCGTCAGCGGTGCGTGACATCCTGAAGCACCACGGCAACACCTCGCTTTTCCTGCCGGAAGGCGTCGTCCTGCCGGCCGCAAAGGCCTAAGGCAAGGTCAATGCCACTGTCGGAATCAGGTCAATGTCAATGACTTGTTCCGCCTTCGGCGCGAGTTCACGTCAATGATAATCTGTAATTTATATGAGCGTCATGAGATACTTTAAGACAATGGTACTGGCAGTTGCACTGGCATTGACCTGCATCACTTCGGGTGCGCAGCAGGTGGATTCATCTGCTCTTAAGGCTCTGGACGCGAAACTGGATGAATATGTCCGTGCGCTTGAGGCAATCAGGCCGGAAGACCAGAAGCAGGATTGTGCGGCTATCATTGAAAGCTGCACGGATTCCATTGTGCGTCAGCATGTTGCGTTGAAATTATATGCTGATTACATGTCGTCTCCGGTGATGGGTGCAGAGGCGGTTGCAATAGACATCGCAGACAAATGGTTTTTTACCGGAAAGGTCAAGATGAAGACTGACATTGACCTTATGAATGCGCGGATTTTTGCGGATTTCAACAGGAGTTCCCTCATCGGCGAACGTGCTCCGGCATTGACAATGGAGGATTCCCGCGGCGATTCTTTGACTCTTTTCTGCGCTCCGTCCAAGCGTTACAGTATACTTTATTTCTATGACACCGGCTGTCCGGACTGCCTCGTGACTTCGGTCATGTTGCGCACAAGTCTTTCATTATCAAAGCATCCTCTGGATTTTTATGCGGTCTATGCCGGGGCTGACAGTCTTTCGTGGCGAGAGTACAGGGACAAGCGTCTGGATATCAAGTCGCCTATGGTGGATGTCCATCATCTCTGTGACCCTGAAGTGAAGTCGGATTTCCAGCTCAAGTACGGTGTACTTAAGACCCCGCAGATGTTCCTGATAGGGAAGGACAATGTCATTCTCGGTCGTCGTCTGGATGTTCCGGCTCTCGAATCAATGCTGGCAAATATTTATGCTTCAGATGATTACAAGTACGGAAGTGATGAATCGAATGCTTTGCTTGACAGGATTTTCGGCAGTCTGGGAGATGATTTCAAGGTGGATGATGTGAATGCCCTGACGGACAGGATCGCGTCTCAGTCTCTGCCTGACGTTGCTGCCTTCAAAGAGACGCTCGGTGACCTATTCTATTGGATGTCAGATAAATACGACGGAAGATACAAGGAAGCCGACAAATACCTCATTGACAAGTATATATTGTCACGCCCGGACATCTGGGATACCCAGGCAGATACTGTCAATGTCATCGGCTACGCCAGGACGATGTCGGACCTTCTATCCAGGTCAATGCCGGGTTCGCATTTGCCGTACTTGAAAATCTACGGAACACTGGCTGCCGGCGGCGTCCCGGATTTTATCATGAGCGCCTCGGAACTTCCTTCGGAAGCGGTTAAGGTCAATGCAAGGTCCCGTGTCTGGAATCTCCGCCGTCTGCCGTCGGATACATACATTTTCTTTTTCGATACCAAGTGCCGGCATTGCAGGGAGTCTCTTGCAGCATTGACAAAACTCATGTCAGCAAATCGGAAAATGAGGGTGCTGTTCGTTTCTCTTTATGATGATTCGGCTGTTCGCAGGGGAGTTTCTCCTCTGGAAAGTGTTCTGGATTCGTTCGACCTGCAGTTGCTTCCGATGACTGTCAAGGTCGGGAAAAAGGGCTTTGCAGGTGAAAGATATGTGGATTTTGTCCGCATGGCGGGAAATACGTTTGGTGATAAAGGAAAATAATCCTATCTTTGCCAAGTTGAATTGAGGTATGGTGTAATGGCAGCACAAGTGATTTTGGTTCACTTAGTCCACGTTCGAGTCGTGGTATCTCAACACGAGGGCGTTTTGAAACGAGAGTTTTGAAACGCTTTTTTCGTAGGCCGCAGGTATGGCCTGGTTTGTTGGATAATTTCCGCATTGACCGTTTGCCTTAAAGATTTTGAGCATCAGAGGTGAGAATTCATTATATTTGCTTCATAAATGACTCACAAAATGAACAGAAGACAAATTCTTAAGACATTGACAATGCTGGTCTTGCTCCTGTTCAGGCGGACCGTCTGGAAAAGGAGCACGGGCAGGATTTCGACGCGATTCTCATCCTGATGGGAACGAATGATTTCAATGCCGGTGTCAATGTCGGTGAGTGGTACCATGAGGAGACCGTCCAGGTGGAGGCTGCCGCCGGAGAGATGAAGTCAATGAAAACCAGACAGCACAGGACATTGGTTTTCGACAATTCCACATTCAAAGGACGCATCAATATTGCAATGGATCTGCTGAAGAAGATGTTTCCGCGCAAGCAGATAATTCTGATGACTCCTCTTCATCGCGGTTATGCGAATTTTGCTGAAAACAATGTGCAGCCTGATGAGAATTACACTAACAGCTGCGGGGAGTACGTGGATGCCTACATCCAGGCCATCAAGGAGGCAGGCAATATCTGGTCGGTTCCTGTCATTGACCTGAACGCCATTTCCGGTCTTCTTCCGACCATGAGTGAGCAGGCGGATTATTTCCCTCATGACACTGACAAACTTCATCCTTCTGATGAGGGACATGCCAGGCTGGCCAAAGTCCTGGAGGCCCAGCTTAGAAGCATAGCTCCGAGAACGGAATAGTATTCGGCGGCTTCACCGCCGGCCGGGCGCGTCAAAACAAGTCGATGAAAAGGTAAGAGTCAGCATCGTCTTCTCGCTAAAACTATTGACATTCTGTTGATGATTCATTATATTTGCAAAAAGTGACGTTATAACGTGAGTTTTTATGAAGATGAAATTATATCATGGTTCTGTCAATATCATAGAGAGACCTGAATTCGGGTTCGGAAATACGAGAAATGATTACGGTCTTGGCTTTTATTGTACAGAGCATATTGAATTGGCCAAGGAGTGGGCCTGTGCTGAAAACCGGGACGGGTTTGCCAATGAGTATGAGCTGGAAACGGATGGATTGAGCATATTGAACTTGTCCGATAATCAGTTTCATATACTCAACTGGCTTGCGATTCTCCTGGAAAACAGAACTTTCGTTATCGAACAGGGACTTTCTTTTGCCGCAAAAGATTACATCCTTTCTGAGTTCCTTCCGGATTATAAGAATGTGGATGTGATACGTGGATACAGGGCAGATGATTCCTACTTTTCATTTGCTTCAGCATTCCTGAACAATACTATTTCACTGGAGCAATTGGGAAGGGCCATGAGGCTTGGGAAACTTGGAGAACAAGTTGTTCTTAAAAGCGAACAGGCTTTTCGGCATCTAATGTATTCGAAATCTGTTCTCGCTGACAATCAGACATATTATCCGAAAAAATTCGCTCGGGACAGGACCGCCCGGGAGTCTTTCAGAAAAGAAAGGGGAGAATCGACTTTGAATGGCATATATGTTATAGATATTGTGAGAAATAACTGGAAAAATGATGATTCGCGCCTACGATAAGTTGTATTTGGAAGATGCTATGCGCAATCTTGCCGTGGCTCTGGATTATGGAGCCATGTCATGTGCTGGGGGTATCGGCGAGTTCTATGACCGGATGCTTGCCGGAAGGGTTATTCGTCATTTTGAGAGCGGCAATCCGCGATTTCTTGTGGGAATGTCCGGCATTGATTTGGCCCAAAGTATTATTGAAAGTACCGGCGGACGTTTTGACAGGTTCGACTATGTGCTTGAAGATCGTTCTGTTATTTTTTGGACCGGCTGGGTACTTGCTTATCTTCAATGGTTTACGGGAATGTCATTTGAAGCATTGAAGAAAAGAGGAATGGATGAGCGTCGTGTCATCCGTATGTATCCTGCATTTCATGAGGCGGATCTCAGCAAGTTTGTTGCTTCTGCATTGAAAATCATGGCTGAATCCGAGACGGGGATATCCTCATTGAAGCGGCAGCGGAAGTCAGCAGGATTTACTCAGCAGGAACTGTCGGAGCGTTCAGGAGTGTCTTTGCGAATGATTCGTGCCTATGAGCAGAACAAGCAGGACATTTCCAAGGCGGAGTCTGAAGCCGTGCTGAATCTTGCGTCTGTACTCGGTTGTTCTCCATATTCGCTGTTGAGGTAATTTTCTGTTTCCTCATAAGTTGAGTGACCGGGAGTTTACTATAATTGCTTCCGTTTGTAAAACAAATGAGGCTGATTCGATTATGAACCAGCCTCGTTTTGATTATATGAATTGTTTTTACAGAGTCCTCTTGATTTCCACAATCTGGAATGCCTCGATGATGTCGCCAGGTTTTACGTCATTGTACTTGTCAATGCCGATACCGCACTCCATTCCTGCGAGTACTTCCTTGGCATCATCCTTGCCGCGCTTGAGCGATGAAAGCTCTCCGGTATAGACTACGATGCCGTCGCGGATAAGACGTACCTTGCTCTTTGCCAGCATCTTGCCGTCCTTGATGAGACAGCCGGCGATGGTTCCGACCTTGGAGATGTGGAAGGTCTGCTTAACCTCTGCGGTAGCTGTGACTTCCTCTTTCTTCTCAGGCTCGAGCATACCCTCGATACCGTCCGTGACTTCATTGATGGCGTCATAGATGATAGAGTAGAGACGGATTTCGATACCCTCTTTCTCTGCCAGGTTTCTTGCGTCAGATGAAGGACGTACCTGGAATCCGATGATAATCGCATCGGATGCGGTTGCCAGCATGACATCGGACTCGGAGATTGCACCCACCGACTTGTGGATGACATTGACACGAACCTCTTCTGTAGAGAGTTTGATCAATGAATCTGAGAGTGCCTCTACCGAACCGTCCACGTCACCTTTGACGATGATATTGAGTTCCTTGAAGTTACCGATGGCGATACGGCGGCCGATTTCTTCGAGGGTCATATGCTTCTGGGTCTTGATTCCCTGGATTCGGATGAGCTGCTCACGCTTGTTCGCGATGGCCTTGGCCTCTTTCTCGTCGTTCATGATGTTGAACTTGTCACCGGCGCTAGGTGCTCCGTTGAGACCGAGAATTGAAACAGGGGTGGAAGGACCTGCAGTCTCGACTTTCTGGCCACGCTCGTTGAACATGGCTTTTACACGTCCGTAGTAGCATCCGCTGAGAACCATGTCTCCGGTATGTACTGTTCCGTCCTGGACAAGGATTGTCGCGAGATATCCGCGGCCCTTGTCGAGTGAGGACTCGATGACTGTGCCGACTCCGAGTTTCTTAGGGTTGGCCTTGAGGTCCATGAGGTCGGTTTCGAGAAGGACTTTCTCGAGAAGCTTATCTACATTGAGACCCTTCTTGGCTGAAATCTCCTGGCATTGATATTTGCCGCCCCAGTCCTCGACTAGGATATTCATCTGTGCGAGCTGCTGGCGAATCTTCTCAGGCTGTGCGCCTGGTTTGTCTATCTTGTTGATGGCGAACACCATAGGGACGCCTGCCGCCTGTGCGTGGTTTATGGCCTCGACTGTCTGTGGCATGACCGCGTCATCGGCTGCGATGATGATGATTGCGAGGTCGGTCAGCTGGGCACCACGTGCACGCATGGCTGTGAAGGCCTCATGTCCAGGGGTGTCGAGGAAGGTAATCCTGCGTCCGTCATGGAGTACCACGTTGTATGCACCGATGTGCTGTGTGATACCTCCGGCCTCACCTGCGATGACATTGGTCTGTCTGATGTAGTCGAGGAGGGATGTCTTACCGTGGTCAACGTGTCCCATCACTGTGATGATAGGAGGTCTTGTCACGAGATCTGCCTCGTTCTCAGGCTCCTCAGTGTCCTGGTTTATCTCATTCTGGATATCCGCGGTCACGAACTCGACTTTGTATCCGAACTCCTCTGCAACAAGCACAAGTGCCTCTGCGTCAAGTCTCTGGTTGATTGACACCATGAGACCGAGACTGAAACATGCCTCGATGACTTTGTTTACAGGAGTGTTGTTCATCAATGTTGCAAGGTCATTGACAGTAACGAACTCGGTGACTTTGAGAATCTTCTTCTCTGCTGCCTCCTGAGCCATCTCCTCCTGAAGTTTCTGGGATGCGAGCTCTCTCTTCTCCTTTCTGTGCTTTGCTCCGAAATTGTTCTTGCTCTTGCTGTCGTTCATCCTGGCGTAGGTCTCTTTCACCTGCTTCTGGATTTCCTTCTGCATTTCCTCCTGCTCGGCCTCAGTCATGGCCGGCTTGAAACGGTCGTTGTTGCGGTCCTTCCTGCGGTTGTTCTTTCCACCGCCCTGCTGGTCTTTTCCGCCACGGAAATCTTTCTTTCCGTTATTGTTTCCGCCTCCGTTGTTATTGTTATTGTTGTTGCCGTTGCGGTTCTTCTTGGAGTCTTTTCCGCCTTTCTCGTCAGCGTCGATCTTATTGACATCGACTTTCTGGCTGCCTCCCTTGGAAATGCGCTCTCTCTTCTTGTTGCTCGGCTTCTTGTCGAACTGTGAAAGGTCCACTTTGCCGACAATCTTGAGACCGCCTGTTACGGAACTGCTTTCATCCTCTGTGCTGGATGCGGCTTTCTGGAGTTTGTGCTCGGCCTTGATCTTGGCTTTGTCCGCCTTCGGATTGAATTCTTTCTGATTGAGGTTTCTGTCGCTCTTTTTCATATCAGATTTCTTGACAGATGGATTTGGAACCTGCTCCGAAGGGGTTTGAACGGATAGTTCTGCAACATTGACAGGAGCCGTCTTAACCTCTTTTGACGGTTCTTGAGAAGGTGTTGCCGTCTCGACTTTCATATTGTTTGTTTGTTCTTCTTTTTTTGGCTCTGCGGCAACAGGGACAGGTGCAGCCTCGATTTTTGCTTCAGGTTTCACCTCAGGTTCTTTCACGGCAGGCTCCGCCACCTCAGGTGTCTTCACCTCAGGTACTTTGACTTCCGGTTCCTTTGTTTCAGGTTCTTTTACGGTGACTTTCTCAGATTCAGATTTTTCTTCCTTGACTGGTTCCTCTGGAACGTTCACCTCTTCTTCCTGTTTAGTGAATCGGTTTCCGGCCGCGCCTCTGATTATGACAGTGTTTCCACTTGCCGGCTCTTCTTCCTCTTCTTCTTTCTTCTTCGATCCTTTTTCAATGATCTCCTTTAACTTGATCTGGACTTTGTCTGAGTCCTCTTTTGCCTTGGCGTCGCTGCCGAAAGCTTTTTCGAGGTCCGGAAGGAATTTGTCCGAAACTTTTGCATTAGGATTCATTTCCAACTCTGCACCTTTCCCGTTGAGGAAATCAACGAGAGTCTGAAGTCCGATATTGAATTGCTTTGTTAGCCTGTTTAGTCTGATTTCTGCCATAAAAACCCCTTTAAAATTAATACTATACTCTATTTTGTGCCGCAAACTGTGGCCGGTTCAGGAATTCTCCCGGTCACCGGCCATTGTTTCTATTCCTCTTCGAATTCTGCGCGGAGAATGTTCACAACATCGGCAACGGTCTCATCTTCAAGGTCTGCACGCTTTGCGATGTCTGCCGGATCCAATGCCAGAACACTCTTGGCTGTGTCACAGCCGATCGACTGGAGTCTTTCGATGACCCAAGGATCGATTTCATTGCTGAACTCGCTGAGGAGTACGTCCTCGTCATCTCCCTCCTCTTCTCCTTCTTCCTTAGGAATCTCTCTCCAAACTTCGATTTCCCTGCCTACGAGCATGCTTGCAAGCTTGATGTTGCAACCGCCTTTTCCGATACCCTTCTTGACTTCGTCAGGAAGCATGAAGACCTTGATCTTGTCTGTCTCTTCCTTGCCCATGTCGATAGAAGATATCTTAGCAGGATTGAGCGCTCTCTGAATGAGGAGCTGTGTATTGCTTGTCCACTGGAGAACGTCAATGTTCTCGTTGCGGAGTTCGCGTACGATGCCGATGATACGTGATCCCTTGACACCGATGCAGGCTCCGATAGGATCGATTCTGTCATCGTATGATTCTACTGCCACCTTGGCTCTTTCGCCAGGGATGCGGACTACTTTCTTTATAGTGATGAGTCCGTCATAAATCTCAGGAACTTCCTGCTCGAAGAGTTTCTTGAGGAATTCGTCTGATGTTCTGGAAAGAACAATGTAAGGAGTGGTGTTGTTCTTCATCTCCACGCTCTTGATGATGGCGCGGACAGTGTCGTTCTTCTTGAAATGCTCTCCCGGAATCTGCTCTGACTTAGGCAGTCTGAGCTCGTTTCCGTCTTCGTCGAGGATGAGGACCTCTTTTGCCCATGTCTGGTAGATCTCACCTGTGAAGATCTCGCCGATCTTGTCGGTGTACTTGTTGTAGAGGTTGGCTTTCTCGATATCCATGATCCTTCCCTGAAGGTTCTGTCTGATATTGAGGATGCCTCGTCTGCCGAAGTCCTTGAGTTCCACCTTTCTGGTGAATGTCTCGCCGAGTTCGTAGTCGTCTCCGTCCCTGTTCACTTCCTTGATGGAAATCTGGGTGTTCGGATTCTCTACGGTCTCTACGACTTCCAGATTCTGATAGATTTCGCAGTCGCCTTTATCGACATTGATGATGACGTCGAAATTGTCAGCTGAGCCGAATGTCTTGGCGAGCTGTGTCATGAAAACATCCTTCAAAACGCCCATCATGACCGGACGGTCAATGTGCTTCTCGTCTTTGAAAAGCGCGAAAGCTGATTTGAGGTCTATTTTTTCTCCTTCCATAATGGTTATAATTTTTATATTTTCTAGTCAAAATCTATATGAGGTACAACTGAGTTGATTTCGTCGTAGGCGAAAGTGTCCTCGTGTTTTACCATTTCTTTCTTCTTTTTGCCCGGAACCGCTTCCTTGACTTCATAGGAGAGCACGAAGCCGTTTTCGTCAGCCGAGACGAGCGTGCCGGTGAGTTTTCTTCCGTCACGTGTCTTGACTTCCACCTTGGTGCCGACGGCTTTCTGATACTGTTTCAGAATCTTGAACGGCTGGTCGAGGCCTGCTGATGTGACAGTGAGGGAATAATCTTCCTTCTCCTGGTCGAAAACTGCCAGAAAGGCGTTGTTCACAGCCACGCAGTCGTCCATGTCCACTGTTCCTTCTTCTGATTCGATGGCCAGCACGATGTCGTTGTCCGAGCTGATGGTCACTTCTGTGATGAAACATCCGCGGGACTCCACCGGTGCTGTCATTTCTTTATATATCAATGCTTTGTCCATAAGCAAATATCATGTTTCCAATAAAAAAGATAGGAGACGCGCCCGTCCCCTATCTCAACTCACTTTTGCAAAGATAAGCATTATTTTCTGAAATGGGAAATTTTATTTTCACCATAGGTGACGGCTGACATTGATTTATTCCGGATTTTATGTTTATTTTGGCGCTTGGCGCGGGAACTGGGGTGTTACATTCTTGCTAAAGTAACGTAAAAGTGTTTACTTTGCATTAATAATTATTCGGTCCGTTAGCTGCGGGCACACTTAAGTGAAATAAAATATTGAAATTATGGAATTTACAGCCAAACAGCTGGCGAAAGTCCTGAGAGGAACCGTTGACGGGGATTCTGAGGCGAAGGTTACTTCTTTTGCCAAGATTGAACATGGCAAGGCGGGTCAGTTGTGCTTCTTTGCGAATCCTAAATACGAACACTATGTCTATACTTGCAAGGCAAGTATCCTTCTTGTGAACAAGTCTTTCGAGCCTAAGCAGAAGGTGTCGTGCACCATGATCAGGGTGGATGATGCATATACTGCGGTAGCGGAGCTCCTCAAGTATGTGACTCTCCAGAAGAGGACTGACAGGAGGCATCGCGGTTTCAGGTCATCATGGTTCCTGACCACCAAATTCGGAAAGAAGGTTTATCTCGGAAGCCATTCCTATGTAGGTCATCATGCTGTAATCGGTGACTATACAAAGATTTATGAGAATGTATATGTAGGTGACAATACCAAGATCGGTTCGCATTGCATCATCTATCCTGGAGTGAGCATTTATCCTGGTATGATTATCGGTGACAATGTGATTATCCATTCCAATGCCGTAATCGGCTCTGACGGTTTCGGAAACGCCCCTCAGCCTGACGGAACGTGGGAGAAGATCGAGCATATCGGCAATGTCATCATCGGAAACAATGTCGAAATCGGCGCGTGCACTACCATTGACAGGTCTGAAATGGAATCGACAATCATCGGCAATGGCGTGAAAATCGACAATCTCTGCCAGATTGCGCATAATGTCGTGATAGGGGACAACACCGTTATGGCTGCACAGTGCGGTATCGCGGGTTCGACAAAGATCGGAAAGAACTGTATTTTCGGAGGCCAGGTAGGTATTGCAGGTCATCTCAATATTCCTGACAATACCCAGATCGGAGCGCAGGCCGGCGTAATCAGCAATGTGAAGAAGTCCGGCGAGAAGCTTCTCGGTTCTCCGGCAATCCCTGTAAGCCAGTATCTCAGGAGTTACGCTGTGTTCAAGCAGCAGGGCAAGTAATTCCGTGGAGCCGGTGGGCTGTTTTGGAGCCAAAAGAGTCCAAAATGCCGCAACTTTTGGCTAAGTTGCTGAAAATACATATATTTGTGAAATTTTAGACACATATATTTATTAGTAAAGTTCCACATTTGCGGAACAAAATGATTTGTTAATGAAGCAGCTTACACTTATCAATGCCTGTCAATTTCATGGCAAAGGTCTCCACACGGGACGTGTAGCGGAGATGACAGTGAAGCCGGCTCCGGCCGGGACAGGAATTGTATTCCTTAGAAAAGATATTGGTACAGAGGCATTTGTGGCAGCCCTTGCGGAGAATGTTTCCAGCACGGCGAGAAGTACGACCATTTCGTCCGGAGAGGTTTCTGTATCTACTATAGAGCATCTGATGTCAGCATTGACCGGAATGGGCATTGATAATGCCATTGTCGAACTTGACAATGTGGAGGTTCCTATTCTGGACGGAAGCGCCCTTCCTTATGTGAAGGCTTTTGCCGGTAACGTGGTGGAGCAGGATGCCGAGCGCGTATATCTGGATATTCCTGAAGACATTGAACTGAAAGATGAGAAGACCGGTTCGTGGGTGAAGCTTACTCCTGCGGACAAGCCTTCGTTCGAGATAACAGCCGATTTCAATTCTCATGTCCTTGGTGTACAGAAGGCATCATGGAATCTTTCTGAAAATTATGCTGAGGAGATCGGACCTTGCCGTACATTCGTGTTCTTCCATGAAGTGGAATTCTTGCTTGCCAATAATCTGGTGAAGGGCGGTGACGTGGAGAATGCGATTGTGATCGTAGAGCATCCCGTTTCTGACGAGCAGCTTGACAGGGTAGCCAAACTGTTCAACCAGCCAAAACTTGGCGTGAGCGAGAGCGGTTATCTCAGCAATCTTAAACTGCATTTCCCTAATGAGTGCGGCAGACACAAACTGCTGGACATGATAGGCGACATGAGACTGGCCGGAGGCTACCTCAATGCTGCCGTGACAGCTTTCAAGCCTGGCCACACCATCAATACTAATACAGCAAAGGCAGTGCGTGCACTACTTGCCAAATAAAATAAAAGATAGAAGTATGAACAAGATTCATCCATTGGCTTCAGTAAGCCCTAAGGCAATTCTTGGAGATAACATTGAAATCGGACCCTATGCATTCATCGATGATAATGTAGAGATTGGTGATGGTTGCAAGATTTATCCTCATGCTGTGGTTTTCCCTTATGTCAAGATGGGAAAGAACTGCGAGGTCTATCCTGGAGCAGTTGTCGGAGCAGTTCCGCAGGACCTTAAATTTGACGGTGAGATCACTTATGTTGAAATCGGTGACAATGTAACTATCCGTGAGTGCGTTACCATTAACCGTGGTACCAAGGCAAGCGGTAAAGGCGTTACAAAGATCGGAAGCAATACTCTTCTCATGTCTTACGTACATGTCGCACATGACTGCGAAGTCGGAAATCATTGTATTCTCGTAAGTTACGTCGGAATCGCCGGTGAAACGCAGGTTGCCGACTGGGCAATTGTCGGCGGTGGCGCAAAGGCTCACCAGTTCACAAGAATCGGCTGCCACGCCATGGTGGGCGGTATGTCCAAGATCAATAAGGATATCCCTCCTTACGTTCTCTGCGGACGTGACCCTATCTGCTATGCTGGTGTGAATATCGTCGGTCTCCGCCGTCGCGGTTTCTCTGCTGACGTTGTAAGAAACATCAAGGATATCTACGATACTATCTACTTCCAGGGATACAATATCACTGACGGTTGCGCAAAGGTTGAGGCAGGCTTCCCTGATTCAGAGGAGAAGGCTACTATTCTTAACTTCATCCGTTCTTCCAAGAGAGGTATCATCAAGGCCAACACCGCTAACGAGAAAGGTGAGATTGACTAATATTTCAAAATGGAATCGTCGATATGATTCTGCTTGAAACAGCTTTTTTTCCGCCCGTATCATATTTCGCGGCGATTGCTGAAGAATTTACCCTGTCACCCGGCAGGGTAAATTCTTATATGCCTGCTCATGTGTTCATCGAAGCGTCTGAGAACTATCAGAAGCAGTCCTACAGAAGCCGCTGTAAGATTTATGCGGCAGGTGGAGAGGAAACATTGTCGGTTCCTGTGGTACATGAGGGCGGAACCTGCTCGCTGCCGATAAGGGAGATACGTGTGGATTATTCCCGCCCGTGGCTCACAAGAATGGAAAGGGCTATCGTATCTGCCTATGAATCATCGGCTTATTTTGATTACTACAAGGATGAACTGTTCGCGATATTGGACTCTCGGACAGATACTCTGCTGGATCTGAACACATCCATTCTCAGGTTTTTCCTTGGCAAAATTGGAATCGCGGCAGAGATAGGTTTTACGGAGGAATTCACGTCTCGTGATGACGGCCGCTACGGGAAGGACTTGCGCGGCATCATTCACCCGAAACGTCCCAACAACATACTTGAACTGCTGGATCTGAAAAAGCCATACTGGCAGGTTTTTTCTCCCAAGTATGGCTTCAAATCCGATTTGTCCATAATGGACCTCCTTTTCAATGAAGGTCCGGACTCTATTGTTTATCTGAAGAATCTCTAGTATTCTAGAATCTCCATCCCAAGGTCACGACTACATCCCAGAGAGATCTTCTTACCGCGAGTTCAGGTGAAAGGACTCCTTCAATGTAAGTGTCGTACGGATAGATATACTCCTTAGGCAGGAATGTGTCCCTCACAGCCACGTCGCAGAAGAATGAATTTTCCGTGCTGTATCCGAGACCGAATGCGAACGAGTTCTTGAATGCCTTAGGGGTAAGTTTCGTACCTGCCGCATCGTAGTATCTTTCAGGTGATGTCGTGAGATTGTAACCTGCTCTGACAGCGATGAAAGGAAGAGGCTTCACTTCGATTCCGAGTCGGAAGTTATGGGCGGATCCTGTGAAATCCTTGATGTCTTTGTTTACTCCGTTGAAAGCTGTATTGTCATTGGTCTCAGTCTCGTTGAACTTCATGGTGCTGTAGTTGCAGAGTTCATAGTCGGCACTGATAACCCCCAAATCTGCAAATGTGTATGCGATACCGAAATTGGCGCGGAACGGTGAAACGAGCTTGTATTTGAATTCACCCTTCGGTGACGTCGCTGTCGCATCGAAAGAAGAATTCTCATAGAATGTCTCTCCTGCATGCTGCCAATGCTCGGTGATGAAGTTGGCAGTCGGTGTCTGGATGGCAACGCCGAGTCTGAGTCCTGATACAGGAACTGCGAGGAAACCGAACTTGGCATAGATGCCGGTTCCTTCTGCGCTATATGCATAGCGGTATCTCAGGCTGTTGAAGTATGTAATCGAAGTTCCACCGGCTCCATTGTCAAATTCAAGCTCGAAATTGTTCGGGTCCACTGCGAACTCCTTGAAGTATGCGTTCATGGAGTAGTCCATAGAGGTGATTCCGAGGTTGACTCCGGCAAAGAACCTGTCGGAGAAATTCATTCCGAGGTTCAGGAGGACGTCATATTTGATGCCATGTGCCCTCTTTCCGTAAATCTGGTTGATTGCATCTGCAAGCTGGATGTCATACTTTTTGTTTCCGCTGGCATCATATCCGCTCTCGATGGTCTTCTCTGTAACTCCTACATACTGGTTGTTGAAGCCTCCGAATGTGGAGACCATGCCTGACTGCCATCCGGTAATCTGGTTCCATGGGCAATTCACATCATAATATGCGTTCTCGCCTTTCAGTATTGATGAATTCAATCCGTTCATGTTTGTGGCGAGATATCCTGCGTAGCTGGTGGCAGTGTTCCTTCCGCCTGCGGACAGGTCATCAAGATAATTGGCCGAAGCATTGGCAACAAGTCCGAGGGTTATGGCCTTGAGCGCATTTCCGGAATTCGTCTTGATATTCATCGTGAATCCGAAGTTCGGAACGGAGAATCTTACTTTGCTGTTCTTGTTTTCCATCAGCGACGAGCCGGCCATTCCAGGCATTGCGTCGTATGTCGCTTTCGATGTGATGATGCTGATGTTCGGTGTCAATGTTGCCTGGGAGTAGTTGTTCACTGCGGATCCGGCAGGATTGATGCCGATGGAACCGAGGTCACCTCCGAGAGCAGTGAAGGCATTGCCCATACTGATGGTCCTGGCAGTGCCGTAATAGTTGTTCTCGCTGAAACGCAAAGCGTCTGCAGTCGTTTGGGCGTTGGCGCCCGCTGCGATTACTGTGAAAAGCAGTATCGGGATAGTCTTTTTCATTTTATTAATTTTTTTTACTCAGAATGGAAAACTGGTGAATCCCGTTCTTGTGGTTATTGATAATTATACGATACACTTACGCAAGCCCTACGACCTGCAGAGCTTGCGTATGAAAGATTTCTAACGTCTGCGGACGCTTCCGCCTGAAGAGCCTCCGGAGTAGCTTCCGCCCGATGACCTGATAGCGCCTCCACCGGAATAACCGCCTCCGTATGAGCTGCTTGATGAACTCCTGTAAGAGCTTCCGCTGTTATAAGATGAGGAACTTCTGTATGAGCTTCCGCTATTATAAGATGATGAACTCCTATAAGAACTGCCGCTGTTGTAGGACGACGAGCTTCTGTAAGATGAACTGCTCGAAGAACTGCGGTATGACGAGCCGGAAGATGAACCGGAACTTCTGTATGAAGAACCTGATGAACTTCCTCTGTAAGCGGAGCCTGTAGAACCGCCTCTATATGCGGTGCCTGCGGACTGTCCAGTGCTGTATGACTGGCGGACCGAACTGCCGGCCGACTGGCTTCCTGCAGGTCTGCGATAGACACTTGAAGATGCCGGACGGCTTACGGACGGCCTGCTGGCAGTCGCTCCTGACATTGAACTTCCATATGATCTGGAAACGGTGGTTCCGGAGTTCCTTACGGCTGACGAAGAACTGCTGCGGACTGCTGAACTTGAACCGGTCCTGTTCTGTGAAACATTCATTCCTGGTCTTGCTGAGACGCTTCCTGAGTTCTGTCTTACAGCCGACGCGGAAGTGCGCCTTACGGCTGAAGGTGCTGATGTTGAACCTGACATGCCGCTGCTTCTGGTCACGCCTGACGTGGATGTTCTTCTGGCAGATGCGACTGAAGTTCCGTTGTTTCTTCTTACAGTCGAAGTCGTGACTCCCATTCCGTCGCTCCTTCTTATGGTGCCGTTGTTCTGGCGGGTGGTTTCGGTATAAGTCCTGTTTCCGTAATACCATCCGTTGCCGCCCCTGTCGAAGTAGCCGTAGTCCCAGTGGTGGTGATGGTGGTACATCGGAGGACACCAAGGGTCATAGTACCATCTGTTGTAGTACCACGGGTCATAATACCCCCAATAGTATCCGGGGCGTCCCCAATACCATCTGTTGTAATACCACGGGTCGTTCCAGTACCATGCGTCCCACCATATTGAAGAAGAGTAATACCACGGATTCGCGCCCCAGTACCATGATGAGCCATAGTAAGGATAACGCCATGAATCCCAGTAGTAACCGGGCCAATATGAGGATGCGAATCCGGCCGCAAACCCGTCGGCATATCCCTGAGGATACAGTGAGTAGCCGTTGTTGTTTGTGATTGTCACGGAAGTGCCTCCCTGCGTCTTGCCGAGATTCAGGGTAGTGGACATGTTCTCAGGAATGAAAAGCGTGTCGGTCTGTCCTGCCTTCAGGAAAACACTGGAGTTTTCAGTTTCTTTTACAAGGTCATTGACCTTGCTTCGGGAAGCTAGAGCGGCAGCCCTGCTTGCCGAATTATCGGGATGGCTGTAAATGCCGTCCTGATATGTCTGAGTTCCGGAGTATCTGGCTGCCGGACCGCACGCTGACAGAATTATCAGCATACTTGTCAGAGTCAAGATGTTCGTTTTCATAATCGGACCTCCTATATTGTTAAAAAGTTTGTATCTTTGTGCACTGCTGGTGCAAACATGCATCCAGTTGCAATTTTCGTACCTGCATTCTTAAATGCATTCCGTGCATCAACATTGCAAGTTAGTGAAAATTACATTCAAATACAATTTATTACGGTGGCTTGGCACCCGATTAGTAAAATAGACACCGTGCCGGAACCAGGCAGCCCGGTACGAAGAATACGTAGTAACAGAGATGGCAGATCAGATAACCAAGAGGTCGGTTAATTACTCACAGTGGTATAACGACCTGGTAGTCAAGGCAGACCTCGCAGAACAGTCTCCGGTCAGGGGATGTATGGTCATCAAACCTTATGGATATGCAATTTGGGAAAAGATGCAGCATGTCCTCGACGCAAAATTCAAGGAGACCGGTGCGGTCAATGCTTATTTCCCGCTTTTCATTCCGAAATCTTTCTTCAGCCGTGAGGCAGAGCATGTTGCAGGATTCGCGAAGGAGTGTGCGGTGGTGACACACCATCGTCTCATGAACGATCCTGACGGCAACGGTGTCGTGGTGGATCCGTCATCTAAACTGGAAGAGGAACTCATCGTGAGACCTACTTCGGAGACCATTATCTGGAGCACCTACAAGAACTGGATCAAGTCTTGGAGAGATCTTCCTATCATGTGCAACCAGTGGGCCAATGTCGTAAGATGGGAGATGCGTACCCGTCTGTTCCTCCGTACCGCAGAGTTCCTGTGGCAGGAAGGCCATACCGCCCATGCCACATCTCAGGAGGCTCAGGCAGAGGCCGAGAAGATGGTTCACGTATATGCTGATTTTGCAAGGAACTACATGGCATTGCCGGTTATCGTAGGCCACAAGAGCCCTAACGAGAGATTCGCCGGAGCGCTTGATACTCTTACCATCGAGGCTATGATGCAGGACGGAAAGGCCCTCCAGTCAGGTACCTCTCATTTCCTCGGACAGAACTTTGCGAAGTCATTCGACGTAAAATATACAGACAACGAAGGCCAGCAGCAGTACGTATGGGCTACTTCGTGGGGCGTTTCTACCCGTCTCATGGGAGCATTGATCATGGCGCACGGCGATGACAACGGTCTTGTCCTCCCTCCGGCTCTTGCACCTATCGAGGTCGTTATGGTTCCGATTTACAAGACAGCCGAGGAGCACGCAGCCATCCTCGAGAAGATGAATCAGATCAAGTCAGCCCTCCAGGCAGCCGGACATACTGCCAAGATCGATGACAGAGACACTCTCAGACCAGGATTCAAGTTCGCCGAGTGGGAGTTGAAGGGTGTTCCTGTAAGACTTGCCATCGGTGCACGTGACCTTCAGAATGACACTGTCGAGGTTCACCGCCGTGACACTTTGGAGAAGAACACAGTCTCACTTGAAGGCATTGACAAATATATTGAGGACCTTCTCGCTGATATCCAGAAGAATATCTACCAGAAGGCTGTCGACTTCCGTGAGAGCCGCATCGAGAAATGCGATTCTTGGGAGGAGTTCAAGGAGAAGATCACTCAGGGCAAATTCCTTCTCTGCCATTGGGACGGCACTGCCGAGACCGAGCAGAAGATCAAGGATGAGACGAAGGCTACTATCCGCTGTATCCCTGTGGATACTGTCGTTTGCAAGGAGGAAGGTGTGGATATCTATTCCGGAAAGCCTTCACACGAGAGAGTCGTGTTCGCGATTGCTTACTAATCCCGGACCGCGTACGGCTCCGCACTTCTTTTGTTAATTCCAGGAGTCCATCTCCTGCTTTAAAGTCAATGAAAATAATGAAAAGAGTTATTCTTTGCCTGTCGGCATTGATGTTCACATTCATGTCGGCATCAGCACAGGACATTACCGATGCACAGAAAGCCGCTGAAGAGGCCGCAAGGGCAATTGCCGGTGCGCCCCAGGCTGAGGTCAAGGTGCCCAGGCCGAAATATTGGACCAATTCACTTCTGACCAAGATCGACTTTGGCCAGACCAACCTTACGAACTGGGCGGCCGGCGGTTATAACAGTGTGACTCTCAAGTCATTCATTGATGCTAATGCAAACTATAAGAAGGAGGAGCTTTTCTTCAACAATCGTCTCCAGCTGGATTACGGCTTCCTCTATTCGGAGGACAAGCCGTTCATCCAGAAGAGTGATGACCGTATCTATTATGAGGGTAAGTTCGGTTACAAGGCAACCCAGAGGCTGAATTACTCTGCACAGTTCAGCTTCAAGTCGCAGTTCTCCAACAGCTACAATTATCCGACTCCGTCGAAGCCGACCGGTGCGGATGAAGACTGGCAGCCGGGAAAGAGTGACTGGAAGGCAAGCCGCAAGCATAAATCCGGTTTCATGTCGCCTGCCTACACGAACTTGGCGCTCGGTATCGACTGGGTTCCTACCAAGTGGCTTACCATAAACATCGCGCCTGTCACGGGCGGTTTTGTCGTGGTGACAGACGAGGCTCTGAGAACCTCATATAGTATGGAACTCAAGAAGGAGTATCACAAGTATGCCGAAATGACATCGGACCAGGTTTCCAATCTGACCGGTTCGGAAAAGACCGCGTATGAGAACTTTGTCAATGCCAAAGCTGACGGCTCCGCTTATCGTCCTGCAAGATTCGAGCTTGGTGCCCAGATAAAGATAGATGGTAAGCTCCAGATCAATGACAATTTCAAATACACTTCACAGTTGGTGCTCTTCTCCGACTATCTCGACAATCCGCAGAACATCCGTGTGAACTGGGATAACAGATTCGACTGGAAAATAGCTAAGTATTTCTCATTGACAGTGACGACGAACCTCATATATGATGACAAGGTGCTGGTGAAGACAGACAAGACTCTGAAGAAATATCCTAATGGACGCAAGATGTTGCAGTTCAAGGAGTCCCTGGCTTTCGGCTTCTCATATACGATTGCTTCAAGGAAAAGATAGATATGCAGAAAGCATTTGACAAGATTTTGAAGGGGCTGCTTCCTGAAGGGGAAACAGCCCTTCTTGCTGTGAGCGGAGGAGTGGACTCGATGTGCATGGCGGAACTCTTCCGCTCGAGCATGTCGCATCCGCGTTTTGCAGTGGCCCATTGCAATTTCCATCTGCGCGGCGAGGATAGCGATTCAGACGCTTCATTGGTAAGGAAATGGGCCGAGGATGCCGGCGTGCCGTTCCATCAGGCGGATTTCGATACGGAAGAGTACGCGGCCTCGCATTCCATGAGCATCGAGATGGCTGCCAGGGAGTTGCGTTATGACTGGTTCGCCCGGCTCTGCAAGGACAAAGGATATTATGGCGTTTCTGTTGCCCATAATGCCAATGACAATGCGGAGACATTGATACTGAATCTTTTACGCGGAACGGGCCTACGTGGCATTTCCGGGATGAAGGAGATGTCCGAGGTGGCAGTAAGCAATGATGGACTCGCAGGCGTAAGGCTGTTCCGTCCGCTGCTCGGCTTTACCCGTGAACAGATTACCGGATTTGCTCGTCAGGCGTCATTGACTTGGCACGAGGACTTCACCAACGCTGAAACCGTCTATAAAAGGAACAAGATCCGCAACCTGGTTTTTCCGCTTTTCGAGAGCATCAACCCGTCGTTTCTGCGGACCTTCTCCCGCGAAATGGGCACCTTCTCCCAGGAAAATGCTATCGCCGACGACTATTTCAATGCTGCTGCGGCCAAGGTCAATGCCAGTCCGCTGCTCGGAGAGTTTTTACGTGTCAATGTCAGCCTGCTCAGGCAGGATGCGCATTGGGAATATGTCCTGTACCGGCTTCTGGAGCCGTTCGGATTCCGGGACCGTCAGCTTGATCCTATAATTCGTCTTGTCCGTGACGGGGAAATCTTCTCCGGACGTGAGTTTGTAAGCCAGGCCTACAGGATTGTAACTACTGATAATCATATAGTTGTGAAGAAGAAAACTATATCTTTCGAGCTGCCTTTCCTGACATTGGGCAAGATTCGGGAGAACGACGTGTGTGCTGTCGTTCCCGGTCCGGGAGCGTATGAATTTGCTTCGGGCAAGGTCAATGTCAGAGTGGAAAACATTGACCTTGGTGGTGTGGGGCGTGTCAGGGAGCTGGCTGCAGCAGGCGCCTTCTCGGCTGACAGTGCAGCATTGACCTTTCCCTTCCTTTTGCGGAATTGGCGCAACGGCGATTGGATGAGGCCGATAGGTACGAAGGGGCGTAAGAAATTGAGCGACTTGTTCAAGGATATGAAACTCAGCATTGACGAGAAGGCTGAGGCTCTGGTCATTGTCGCTCCGCATCTGAACAAGGGGTATGATGAAACGAAAGATGCCGGAGAACATGTCGCTGGTGTTTGCGGCTATGCTTCCGGCAGGTTTTATTGCAGGACCGATGAGGCTGTGAAGGCTTCACCGACCACCGATTCTGTTGTCGTTATTGAACTGTGACTACGTAAGGCATTCTGGCATAAATCTTTTCGGATGAATTCCAGTTCCAGTTTCTGTAGGCTTTCTCGATGGACTCGAAAGGAGTGTTTGCGAGGACGCTTGTTGTTCCTGTCAATGTCTCCATCAGCATTTCGACGAGTGTCTGAGGCTTAGGGTAGCATGTGATGCCCCAGTTGCCGAGTTCTGCGTCTCCTGCTGCGATGGCAGTGTATCTTACTGCATCTGAGAGAGTTCCGATTTCATCGACAAGTCCGATCTTGATGGCGTCTGAACCAGTCCATACGCGGCCCTGGGCGATGTTATCGACTGCTTCTGTGGTCATGTCCCTGCCTTCGGATACGTTTTTCAGGAATGCGTCATAGATGTTGTTGACTGATTTCTGCATGTATGCGGTTTCCTGTGCGTCGAGCGGTCTCATCATGGAGAACATGTCGCTGTGGCGGCTTGAACCGACCGGAGTGACATTGACATTGAGCACGTTCTTTACGGTTTTGCTGACGTCAGGAATCATGCTGAAGACGCCGATGGAACCTGTCAATGTCGATGCGTCTGAGAAAATCTTGTCGCAACTGTTTGATATCCAGTATCCTCCTGATGCTGCGTAGTCACCGTAAGATGCGATGACCGGCTTCACTTTGCGGAGAAGGTCGATTTCATTCTTGATTTTTTCTGAGGCGAGGACGCTTCCGCCAGGGGAGGCTACTCTGAGGACTACTGCCTTGATGTTGTCGTCGTTTCTGATGTCAGCGAGGATGGATGCGAAGCGGTCGCCTGCGACATTCTGCTTGCCGTTGCCGTCGATGATTTCACCTTCCGCAAAGACGATGGCGATGTTTTTCTTGGCTGATGGAGTTGCCTGTGTCGACTGTACCATGAAGTAGTCTGTGAAAGGTATCATCTTGACATCCTCGTAGTTATCTTCTACTGCCAGTGCTGTGAGCCTGTCGCGGAGGTCTTCTTTTGTGAGGAGTTCATCTACGAGGGATGCGTTCAGGAAATCTTCAGGTGAGCAAAGTTCGAGGTTGTCGATGAGGGCGTTGAGTCTGTCCTTTGTGATGCCTCTGCTTTCGCAGATCTTGTCTGCGATGTTGTTCCAGATGGAGTTTATCATTACCTGGTTCTGCTCGAGGTTCTCGTCGCTTGGCTTGTTCTTTATATACATCTCGCCGGCTGACTTGTATTTTCCGTGGCGGATGAGCTGGACGTTGACTCCGAACTTGTCGAGAAGGTCTTTCAGGAATATGAGCTGGGTGCCGACTCCTGTCATCATGCTGCTGCCGCCTGAGTATTTGCCCATGTATATTTTGTCTGCCGCTGAAGCGAGGTAGTATGCTCCGGTGGTCGGATTTTCAATGTATGCGACTACTGCTTTTCCGCATTTCCTGAAGTCTGAGATGGCCTGGCGGAGTTCTTCTATCTGTGCGAGGCCGCCCTGGAGACCTTCCGGACGGAGGAATATGTATTGGACTGAAGGGTCTGCAGCTGCCGCTTCAATGCTTCTGACTGCGTCCCAGAGTCCTGTAGGTGTTGTCTCGTCTCCCTGCAGGCGTGACATCGGGTTTGCTTCCTGTGTCTGTTCTGTCAATGAAATCTTGCTGAGGTTCATGTCGAGTACTCCTGAGCGTGGAAGAACCGGGGTGCTGCTTCCCAATGAAGCCAGGGCTCCGACGAAGCCGAAGAATAGGAATGAACCGATGATTCCCATTATGAAAAGGCCGCAGATTACGGCCAATGTCATTTTGATAAAGTCTTTCATGCTATCAAAATATTTTGTTTGTAAATGTTCTGTTTCGTGGCGCAGGATGCATGGTCTGCATTGGCCTACGCCTCTATACAAAGGTAAAAAATAGTATTGATTATCACTATATTTATTCCTAATTTTGTAGATTATTAGTAACATGAAAGAAATAAGTTGCCTCAGATTAGGAGAAGATTTTCGAGGATAGATCTTT
>ERZ780128.64-NODE-64-length-51658-cov-5.689592_pt1 | contig 51658 bp, 47 predicted proteins | sample MGYA00511170_ERZ780128 | MGnify/ENA primary metagenome ERZ780128 (study PRJEB29588, sample SAMEA1970465) | human gut metagenome | biome: human gut; feature: human-associated habitat; material: faeces | place: Denmark | collected 2008/2010 ...
CAGCCTGTTCTCATATCACCTGATTCATTGAAGAAATACCAGTTGCTGCCTATGTATTTCCATCCCTTCTGCATCACTCCATTGTTATCCATATAGTACCATTTGCTGCCTATATACTTCCAGCCGGTCTGCTTAATATTCTGGCTATAGTAATACCATTTACCATTATCATATACCCAGCCGTTTTTTATTTCTTTTATCGTAAAATTAATTACCCTGCTTCCGGTGTAATAGCCTTTTCCGGTTATGGTTACTGTTGCCGTTCCCGTATCAACATGGTTACTGTATAAAACTGTATAATCCGTTCCGTTAGTAAGTGTAATCCCGTTATACTTCACGGTAACAGAAGGTGTTATTTCTTTTCCGGTATATGTCTGTGCTGCAATACTGCCTATTGTTGCACGGCTGAGAGGGGTTGTTACTCTTACTTTTGCATGATTTGTTGTTGTAGTTTCGGTATATCCGTTCTTAGAGACTGTGACATTGCAGTAGTAGTATTTTTCTCCGTTTTTGCCTGTTGCAGGTGCATATTTTGTAGATGTGGCATTGGCTATTGGGGTTCCTGAAGCGGTCTTTGAAGATGCTTCGTACCACTGGTATGTGTATGTTGCTGCCAAATCTATATTGGTTACTGTTGCAGTCAATTCAACTCTGCTGCCGATTTCTATATTTTTGTCACCGATAGACGATAATATTGGCTTATCAGGTTTTACGATGACTTCAGGTTCCTTGCCTATTATCAATGCCGATGACTGGAACGCTGTCAATTCCCTTCCTGTACCCTGCAACGGATTTCTGGCATAAGCTGTTACCCTGACATAATATGTCTTGTTCTCATCATAATCCGGCATATTAAAAGTATTGGTATATGATTTATAATAGCCATCATTTACATCTTTTGATTCTGATATGTACACATGATACATTGTATCTATATATTTATCAGGAAATGTATAAGCATCCCACTTAATTGTATTGGCAACTTTATCATATGTAAGATTAGCAATTGGCTCATACCTTACATACATTGGGTTAAACGCTATTCCCTTTCCCTGTTTATAGACATTATCTTCTATTACATACGGAATTATCTGATATGTCACCTGAGTGTTTTCTGCAATTGATTCCACATCATCAATGTATGAATCTACATCTTTGGCATCTATTGTAACTGTATCCTGATTTGTTATTATACGTTTTACATAATATCCTGATGCATTTTCAACTTTGTCCCACGTAAGTTTAAATTTCTTGTATTCATCATTATTAATGTGTCCGTTTGTTGGATTATTAAGTTTTTTATTACCAACATAACGTGAGCTTTTTAAAGATTCTATGTCCTTGCTTCCATCATTAAATACCGTAATGATGGAATAATAGTATGCCTTGTTATACTTTGGCACATTATTATCTGTATATTCATTTGTAACCACGGATGCTATTTCATAGTAATTTTCTCCATCTTCCGAGCGTAATACTTTATAACCCTTTGCACCACTGATTTTTTCCCATTTAACAGAAATTCCTGTTCCTGTGGATTCAACATTAGTTATTCTCGTTCTTGGAATGTCTATTGATATTTTCTTTACCTGCGACGGAGAAATAGTATCCATACCATGGCTGTTGTTATAGGCTTTCACATAATAGTAATATGTCTTTCCAAAAGCAAGACCGGTATCGGTGAAGGACACATCCGTTCCATTATATACAAGTGAATAGTCCGCGTCTCCCTCAGCTTTTCTGTAAAGTGCATACCCTGTTGCATCGCTTGTCTTTTTCCATGTAATAACTGCTTTATCAAGTCCCGACTGTTCAGTACCCGTTATTTCCGAAGCCTCTATATCTTTTTTAGCTGTAGTAAATGCTTTAATACAGAAGTCCGCATCCGGATATCTGTCATAACTGTTTTCATTAATATCCACCCATCTGTTGTAATAATACAGATAACTGTGTCCCGGCGCTGTGGAATTAACCACATCCCAATATGTATATTTATTATCTGTAGTCCGATATTCACTTATTGAATAATTAATTCCTGAGGCATTATCAAAAGTAACTACAACGGAGAAAGTATCTCCGCGATGTAATGTAATGCTTTCAGGAAGCTCCGTTGTATAATATCCGGCATAAGTTGTTTTTCCTGTATAGGATGTAATCAAGGTTCCGCTCTCCGGAGTTATGGTGCCTGCTTTAGTATCTACTTTGTAAATGTCAATCGTGTATGAAAGGTTAGAATTGCCAACAGCAAAAGCCACACTTCTAAGAATCTCGTCGGTGCTTCCGTTTACCTTGAATATATTGGCAAATTTCTTCTCGTTCTTATAAAGTGAAGCATTATTCTGGATAAAATGATTAAAAATCGTGCTTCCGTCATACTGATAATTATAATCATAAGTATCTGCCGGAACGATTTCATATATAACTGCATTCATATTCTGGATACTTGATTCGTAGTATGACATCCAGAAATATCCGTTATTGCCGGCTCTGCTGCCCCAGCTGTTCTTAATTAACCATGCTCCGTTTCCCGGAGGTGTCTCATAACCATTCGCAGCAAACAGGGATTTATCAATATTGTCATCCCAGCCTACAATGGTTACTTCATGTCCCGAACCTGTGGGTTCGGAATAATATACATACTTATCTGAAGGATCCTGATTGTTGGTATATATTGTACTTACGGCACCGTTTTCAATAATTGCCTGCTTGACAAGGTCACGTTCCTTCATATTGATATACTTCTGGCCGGTTAAAATATATGACACATCTTCTGCCTTAAAGGTATATGTTGTGTCCTTCTTATCAAGCTGATACGGATATGATGCTTCAGGAACACTTTTCTGATTCATAACACCCGCCCACTTGCTAAGGGTCTTAAAAGCATACTGGTCATTGCCACCATTAGCAAAAGAATATGTCATGTTATAATTGGTTGACTTATCGCCCGTTGTACCGCCAAGTGGGTCTGTAAATGTGCTGTCATTGAATGTCATATATGCAAGTCCGAATTCTGACAAATCTATATCATCCGGGGATGACACATATCCGTGGGATAATGCGTAGGATTCCATTGCAGCACACGCACCGTATGCCCAACAGATTCCAAGGCCTCCCTGATCCTTGACACTTGTCACATAGCCTCTGTCCACAGATGAATATGACGACGGAATAGCCGTGCTCCTTGCTAACCCATAAAATATTGCCGAATTTGCTACATATCTGCTTATATTGCCTGAATTACCTACTAAAGGCGCTTCAAAGCTATGCAGTACTGCCCCCGAATTGCCACTCCTCGTATCCGCTTCAACAGTCTCTTTTACATTATTAACACCATCTGCCGCTTTCGTTCCCATCGCGGTAAAATTAACCGATGATATTACAGTAACTGCGGAAATAAGGACAGCCAATAATCTGTTCATTCTTCCTGCCATAAATTATCCTCCATATTCTGTTTTCTCTTGTCCCGTCCCTTAAACTGATATTATTATACAATAATTCCGGCAGGATGTCACATACTTCTTAACCTTTTTATTAGCTCTTTTGTTGCAAGTGATTGTGGTTTTCTCCCATCATATAAAAGACATATCAGACGTTTTGGCAGCTTATCTTTTAATTTTATAACGGTTACATTCCCACCCATCATACTTTCCGGTACAAAACCTATTCCAAGTCCTGATTTTACCATTGGCATAACCTGGTCCGTAGTTGCCGCAATTACATTAGGTTTAATATCCATTCCTTTTTCTCTGAAAAGTTCCTCATAATACTCCCTTGTTGCTGTCCCTTTTGAAAGAAAAATAACAGGATATTTTTCCAGTTCCTTAAGGCTTATTTCTTTATTATCAGGTATTCCAAACATCTTATGTGCTACGGGATATTCCGTGAATTCACAAAGATTTTCACAGGATAAAGAATCATTTTTGTTAATATTTATGGGTGTGGTTACAAGCGCCAGCTCCACCTCATCATTTTTAAGGCTTTTTATCGCAGATGGTGTTGACTCATTGGTTATCTGGACCATGACATTGGGAAAATCTCTCCTGTAAGCAGCAAGCACCGGCAGAAGGACTTCGTGTAATGCTATCTCACTGACTCCGATTTTGACACTGCCGCTATCCATTCTCTTAGTCTGTTCCAGTTCATGTTCCGCTAAGGATATCTGTTCAAAAGCAATATTCACCCTTTTAAAAAGCATTTCGCCCTCCCTTGTAAGCTTAATTCCCTTTCTCGAACGGTAAAACACCTGTACTCCAAGCTGTGATTCCAGATTGTTCATAGCCCTTGTTATATTGGGCTGGCTGTTATCCAGAGCCTCTGCCGCCTTTGTAAAACTTCCGAACTTCACAACATAATAAAATATCCTATAATAGTCATAAGTAATATTCATAAATCTCCTATATATCATTTTGATATGTTAAATATTATTTTTATACCTTTTACATATAGATATGTGATTATTATAATCTATTTCTAGAAATAATCAATGGTTCAGTTTTAAGTAGAAGGAGAAAAAATATGAACAAAGATTTAACAGTGGGAAATCCCGAAAATGTGCTATGGAAATTCTGTATTCCGTTGTTCGGAAGCATTATTTTCCAACAGTTATACAACATAGCCGATTCATGGGTAGCCGGAAAATTCATCGGTGAAAATGCTCTTGCGGCTGTTGGTAACAGTTATGAAATCACTCTTATTTTTATTGCATTTGCATTCGGCTGTAACATAGGCTGTTCCGTAATTACGGCAAGGTTTTTCGGAAGCAAGGAATACGGCAATGTCAAAACATCTGTTTACACATCAATGGTAACAAGTGCAGCTATATGTCTTATACTTATGTTTATCGGAATATTTGCAGGTGGTGCTTTGCTTCATGCCATAGGTACACCTACCAAAATTTACGATGATTCCAAATTATATCTTGATATATATGTATATGGTCTTCCTTTTGTATTTTTCTATAACATAGCCACAGGTATTTTCTCTGCCCTCGGTGACAGCAAAACGCCTTTCTATTTTCTTGCTGCATCCTCGCTTTCAAACATCGGCGTAGATATCCTTTTCGTAAAGGTATTCAATATGGGGGTTGCAGGTGTTGCATGGGCAACTTTCCTTTGCCAGAGCATAAGCTGTATACTTTCGCTTGTTGTAGTTCTTCGTCGTCTTCACAAAATCGAAACCGATGAGAAACATTACATATTCAGTAAAAGCATTTTCGTACAGTTCATTATTATTGCAATTCCAAGTATTTTACAGCAGAGCTTCATATCAATCGGTAATATCGTTATCCAGAAAGTCATCAATGGATTTGGAACAAGCGTAATTGCCGGATATTCCGCAGGCGTCAAACTTAACAACCTTGTAATTACATCATTTACAACACTTGCAAACGGCGTCTCCAATTTTGCTTCCCAGAATATCGGTGCAGCAAAATTCGACCGTGTCAAAGCCGGTTTTAAGGCAGGTGTAAAATTAGTATGGTGCCTTTCAATTCCGCTTTGTCTATTATATGTCATCTTTCCGAAGGCTTTACTTACCTTCTTTATCGATAATCCATCCGCTGAGGCTATAAGTTCAGGTTCAATATATCTGAGAATCCTTGCCCCATTTTATTTTGTAGTATCGGCTAAACTTGTAGCCGATGGTATCCTCCGAGGTGCAGGTCTTATGAGGCAATTCATGATTGCAACATTTACAGACCTCATATTAAGAGTTGTTCTTGCTATAGTCTTATCAAAGACAGCTCTTTTAAGTACCGGAATCTGGTGTGCTTGGCCAATCGGATGGACGGTTGCCACTGTCATATCTATCTTCTTCTACAGGCAGGGCAAATGGAAAGAATGTTAAAAATTTATATGGCGTTCTTTCCCTGATTACCAAAAAAAGAGTTCCGTGCATATAAGCTGCGGAACTCTTTTTTATTTTTTTGCATTTTCTATATCTATCAAACACCCACCGTCAATTGGTTTTTCAGGACAATATATAATCTTTGATTGCTTATCAGATGAATTTATTGACAATAATTTACGTCTATCTTACAATTAGTACATCACATAAAATAAGGAAGACAATTACAATGGCTAAATTAAATTGTTTTGTTGCACAGTCAGGTGGTCCTACTGTTGCAATCAACTCCAGTCTTGCGGGAGTAATTAAGGGTGTCGCGGACTCGGAAATGTATGGCACAATCTACGGTTCGGTTAACGGTATTCTGGGTATTCTTGATAACAGGATCCTTAATCTTTCAGAAAAAGTTCCTGATGATAAAGAACTTTTATGCCTTAAGCACACACCTGCCATGTATCTTGGTTCATGCCGTTACAAATTACCGGATTACCACAGGGATGACAGCGATTATAAGAGAATTTTTGAACAATTCAAGCGTTATAATATAGGAGCATTTTTCTACATCGGCGGCAATGATTCCATGGACACTGTGCTTAAGCTTTCGGAATATGCTTCTTTAACAGGCAGTGATGTAAAAATAATCGGTATACCAAAGACCGTTGACAATGACCTTATGGTAACAGACCACACACCGGGATTTGGTTCCGCTGCAAAATATGTTGCAACCTCCCTTCTTGAAATTGCACATGACACGTTTATTTATGCGGTAAAAAGTGTAACCATAGTTGAAATAATGGGAAGGGATGCCGGATGGCTTACCGCCTCATCCGCACTTGCAAGAAATGGTTATAATACCGCACCTCACTTTATTTATCTGCCTGAGGTTCCTTTTGACAAAGACAAATTTATCGAAGATGCCAAAGAATTTCTTAAAACCAATAATAACCTTATTGTTGCAATTTCCGAAGGTATACGAGATAAAGCCGGCAACTATATAAGTGCCGGAGACTGTGTAGCCGACCATTTCGGTCACAAGATGTTAAGTGGTGCCGGACAGGCTCTTGCTGAAATCGTAAAAGAAGAAATCGGTGTTAAAGTCCGTTCCGTAGAAGTCAATGTATTACAGCGTTGTGCAGCCCACGAAGCTTCAAAGACAGACCTTGACGAAGCTTTTAATTCCGGTCATAAGGCTGTAGAGCTTGCCGAAGCAGGTGTTACCGCTTCAATGGTTACAATGACCCGTTCAAGCAACGCCCCTTATACCATTGAATACGGCTATGCCAGAATCGCAGGAATTGCCAATGAAGCCAAGTCCGTTCCTGTTGAATGGATTAATGAACGCGGTAATGACGTAACCGCTGAGATGATTGACTACTTAAAACCACTTATTGAAGGAGAAGTTACACTCACATATAGAGACGGAATTCCTGTATATATGGATGTAAGTCATCTTAAACCGGGAGTTCTCCCTGTAGAAAAAAGATAAATTTACACACTAAAAAGGGCATCACCACAATTTGAAGTAATGCCCTTTTCTATATTAATATAAAAATATTATTGATTATTCCTGTAGGTCGTGTTATATTTCTATTAGAGAAACGAGTTTGTTACCGTACGACCTTGGTCAAGATGGGGTATTCGTTTCTTTTTCTTTTTTAGTATTTACCATATCATACAGATATAATTTATCATCAGAAGCATGTCGTACTAACATTTCTATCCTGTATATATTGTATCTTTCAAGTATTCCCTCCGCCGTATATACAGGCAAAGCAAACCTCGACGTAAAACGATACCATCCATATGCCGCATCTATCCCATGCTTAATCTTAAAATTTTTCTGCCAACGTTTATTAGACGCATATTTTAACAATCCTATTGTCTCTGTTGTCGCATTAGCTTTTGCCTTCGCATTGGTTCCCCTAAGTCTTCTGGTATCCTCTGAACCTTTCACTTCTTTAGGAAAATCGTTTCCAATATAAACAATATCTGCACTTTCAATTATCTCTACATTTTCTCCAACATATTCATACAGATATCCTTCTACCGCATGCCAATCAATATTCTGTCTACCCTTAAAACGTATATCATTAATTATAACAATAGCATTTCCGTTTTCATCGTGAACAATATTTACAGTATGTGAATTATTTACTTTCTTAAATGTTGACATGACATAAAACGTCAACATTCTAAGATTATAATCCGGCATACTACGTCTGCCTGCTTCCCAGTCTTCCCATGTACGCAATGGCATACCAAGACTTTCTGCCATTTCTCTCTGATTATATCCCGTTATTGTTCTTAATTCTTTTAATACTTCTGCTTGTCTCTCATTTTTCAACTTAATCAGCTCTCATTTCCACGCTATGCGTGGTTAAATGTTATCATCATTATCAACTGACGTCAACTATGTTTCTAACAATAATCTATATTCTATTTATTAAACAGGCTCTCTGCATAATACACCGATTGCATGGCGTCTTTTCCATAAAAATCTGCTCCAATCATATCTGCATATTCCTGAGTGAGAACTGCACCGCCAACCATTATCTTACAATCGGGACATTTTTCCCTTAAAAGTTTTATGGTTGCTTCCATATTGACTACAGTAGTAGTCATAAGCGCACTAAGTCCTACAAGTTTGGCATCGTTAGCTATTACAGCATCAACAACATCCTCAGGCGGAACGTCCTTTCCAAGGTCTATTACATTATAGCTGTAATTCTCAAGGATAACCTTCACGATATTTTTTCCGATGTCATGGATGTCACCCTTAACGGTTGCAATAACAACTGTTGCTTTCTTTTCTTCAGAGCTTCCGCTCTTTTTCATGTATTCCTTAATTGCCTCAAAACCGGCTTTGGCAGCTTCAGCACTCATAAGTAACTGAGGAAGGAACATTGTTCCCTTTTCAAAACCTTTACCCACAATATCAAGTGCAGGCACAAGATCTCCGTTAATTATATCCATTGGTGCTTTAGTTTTAAGGAGTTCAACGGTTTCTGTGTATGCATTTTCTTTAAGTCCCTTGACAATACAATCCGAGAGACTGAAATTTGCCGTTGTCTTAGGTTTTGTTTCTGCTGTTTCAGGTGCCACTGCGTATTTTTCAATATATTTTGTACACTGGCTGTCATTACCTGAAAGAACCATATATGTATCGTAAGACTGCATCATCGCCTTTGCATTAGGATTAATTATACCTGCCGACAATCCTGCCTGAAGTGCCATGGTAAAAAATGTTGAAGTAATGAGTTCTCTTTGTGGCAGTCCAAAAGAAATATTTGATACGCCGAGAACCGTTCTTCCGCCTCTTGCTTTAATTTCACGGACAGTATCAAGGGTTATATTAGCCGATTCATTATCCGTACTCATTGTCATTGTGAGCGCATCTATAACTATATCTTTAGCTTTAATTCCGTAAGTTGCCGCAGTTGCATATATCTTTTCGGCAATTTTAATTCTGCCCTCTGCGGTATCAGGTATTCCATCCTCATCAAGGCAAAGTGCAACAACCGCACCGCCGTATTTTTTTACAAGAGGAAATACCTGTTCCATAACTTCCTTCTTGCCATTAACAGAATTAACCATCGGTTTGCCGTTGTAGATTCTCATAGCAGTTTCCATTGCATTCATATCAGTTGTATCAATCTGAAGAGGAAGATCAAGAATACTTTGCAGTTCAAAAACCGTATCTTTCATCATTGCTGTCTCATCTATTTCCGGAAGTCCGACATTAACATCAAGAATGTGTGCTCCCGAATCAGCCTGTTTAGTTCCCTCTTCAAGGATATATGTCATATTGTGGTCACGTAATGCCTGTTTAAACTTGGATTTACCTGTAGGATTGATTCTTTCTCCGATAATTACGGGCACTTTTCCAATTTCTACCGCATGGGAATATGAAGACACAAGCGTAATATCTTTTTCCACAATAGGAATCGGCTTTAAATCCTTACATCTGTCGTATGTTGCCATGATGTGTTCAGGTGTTGTTCCACAACATCCGCCGATAATCCATGCTCCGTCTTTTACAAGAAGCTCCATATAACCGGCAAATTCTTCAGGTCCTACATCATAAACCGTTCTGCCATTTTCAGATCGTGGAAGTCCGGCATTAGGATTGATAATAAGCGGTACAGAAGCGTATTCTGCCATTTCTTCAAAAATAGGTTTCATCTGTTCAGGTCCGAGTCCGCAGTTCATTCCTATAGCATCAACATTAAGCCCTTCAAGAAGTGCTACGACTGCTGCCGGAGTTGCTCCTGTAAGCATTTTATGGCTTTCATCAAAAATAACGGTCGCAAACACAGGAAGATCTGAATTTTCTTTTGCGGCAAGAACAGCCGCCTTAAGCTCATAGGTATCACTCATTGTTTCAATAAGGATGAGGTCCGCCCCCGCTTTGTCGCCTATTCGTACAATTTCCGCAAATACATCAACCGCATCAGCAAAATCAAGCGTTCCCATAGGTTTTAATAATTTGCCGCAGGAGCCTATATCAAGTGCCACATAAGCCTTTTTACCTGTTTCGGCAACAGCTTTCTTAGCATTGGCAATACCCGCTGTAATTATCTCTTCAAGATTATCAAACTTAAATCTGTTAGCGCCGAAAGTATTGGCATTAATAATATCCGCTCCGGCATTGATATATGCCTTATGAATATCTATCAAAATTTCCGGTCTGGTAAGGTTCCAGGTCTCAGGAAGCTCTCCCGGTTCAAGACCTCTTTCCTGTAAAAGGGAGCCTAGTCCGCCGTCAAAAAATAATATTCTTCTGCCTAATTCATCAAGGATGTTCATAAATATTCTTCTTTCTTATCTTCTATATTGGCATTCGGCATTACCACAGGCTTCACAGCCCTCCAAATGGCATTTTGTATCTATTTTACTAAGTCCCATAATGGCGGATACCGACTTTTCAGGAATCATTATTCCCCCTTCAGACAAAGTAATCCCTATTAATTTGGTGGCATTTATTGCATTAAGGAATTTTCCCTGATGACTTAATGCAAAATCTCCATATCCCGGACTGAATCTCGGTCTGACGTACAATTCCTCTTTTTTAACCTTTGCGGTTATGTCATTCTGACAGTCATTACAATAATCTTCGATTGCAGCTGCCGCCGCAGCCTGAATTACCGCAGCTTTGGCTATGTCAAGTTTAAGTGCTTTATTAAGAAGGCGGTCAACATCTGTTCCTAACGTTGCCGCAAAAAGAATAGCCTCACTACAACCTCTTAAATTTTTTGCAAGATTATGGCTTTCAATGGTGAGGCCTGCTACAGATATCACGTCATCTTCTGATATAAAAACATCAAAGCGCCTGTAAACATTTTTTGGTTTGGCAGCCGCTTCAACTTCCTTTATGCAGTTATTAATTAATTCCATTACCTTGTCATCAGGAATATTCTGTCCGTATCCAAGGTAACGGATTACTTCTTTTCTGGTTATCATTTATTTAATAACCTCCGAAAGATTCTTCTGGATTCCCGCAGCTACTTCCGGCTTATTCATTGAATATACATGAATATGATTTATTCCATTGGCGATTAAATCAATAATCTGGTCTGTGGCATAAGCAATTCCCGCCTGCTGCATTGCCGCAGGATTAGTCCCGAAATGGTCCACAAGATTTCTGAATCTCTCAGGCATATTACTGCCTGAAAGCTTAAGTGCATTAGCAACCTGCGTAGCTCTTGTAATAGGCATTATTCCGGGTACCACAGGTACGACGATACCCCGTTCCCTTATCCTGTAAAGGAAATTATAGTAGATATTATTATCGAAAAACATCTGTGTTGTAAGGAATTCACAACCTGCTTCAATCTTTTTCTTAAGGTTACCGATATCTTCCTTCTTATTAGCGGCATCAACATGTCCCTCAGGGTAGCATGCTCCTCCTATGCAAAAACTATCGCCGGCGTATTCTTTTATTTCTGATATAAGCTCTGACGCATATCTGTAATGTGCAAAAGGATCTCCGTCATAATCTTTAGGTCTGTCGCCTCTTAATGCAAGAATGTTCTCAATTCCTTTAGTTTTCATGCCATCAAGAGATTTATGTATATCATCTTTATCCGCACCTGCACAGGTTAAATGTGCAATAGTGCATACATCGTATCTTTTCTGGATATCACCGGCAATATCTAAGGTGCTCTTACTTGTGCTTCCTCCGGCTCCGTAGGTAACACTCATATATGCAGGCTTCAATGCGGCAACATTCATTGCAGCATTATAAATTGATTCATAATTGGCTTCTGACTTGGGCGGAAAAACCTCAAACGAAACCGTTACTTTATCTGATTTGAGCAAATCAATAATCTTCATTGGTTCTATATCCTTTCAGATAATGACGGATTATCTTTTTCTTCCAAGTATTCTGAGCAGATGGAGGAAAAGATTGGTTATATCAAGATAAATTGATATTGCACTGTCTACCGCATTGTCCACTGTCTTGACATATCTTTGTGCAACGTAATAATCATATCCGATGTAAAGGCTGAAAATTACTGCTCCAATCCATGAATAAATGTAAGAATCAATACCAAGGAATGTCATTACTATTCCGGATAAAACAAGCCCAATCAGTCCTGCGAACAATAAACCGCCGATTCTTGAGAAAAAGTTAGGATATATTATGCTTAAAGAAATCATACATCCTGTGATTATCGCGGTAAAAAGAAATGCAAGTCCTACTTCTTCCGCTCCTATTCCGCCGTAATATGAAACAACGGAAGCCACAACAAGCCCTACCGGCACAACTACCATATTATATCCGATAAAACTGACAACCGGACTCTTACTCTTATATGAAATTACCTGACCGCCAAATGCCAATGCAAAATATGCAATAAGGAAAATAAACGGATTAACGCTTGCAACAAAATCACCGCAAAAAGCACAAAGAACAACGTTCATTGCCACTCCCCATAACACTGTTGCTCCCAGTGTAAGGTTGTATATTCTGTCTGAAACAATTACATCACCACTGTGAAAAACCTGCATCTCGGCTTTTCTTTCACTTGCCATACTCATATCAATATCCTCCTGATTTTTTAAAAATTATAACATAATTATTTTATCACTGCTATAGAAAATTCTTCCATTATACCGTCAAATATCTTATCGGATAAAAGATTACTCCTGCCGGCAAACTCTTCCAAGGTCACTCTGTCACCTTTTCCATGCAGAATAACAGTCACTTTGCCATCGCCTTCACCACAACAGTATATAATTATATTATTCTCATCATCTGTCCTGTATTCGGTTATTGTGCCCTGTGCTATATCTTTATATTCCTTACGGATTGCAATAAGCTTTCTGTACAGACTGTATGTATCTTCATCCTGATATTTGGAATCCCACAACATTCCACGTCTGTTGTCAGGGTCATTTCCCCCTCCGATTCCATATTCGTCTCCGTAATATATAAAAGGCATACCGGGTAAAAGCAGCGACATTGCCGCAGCAAAACATTGTTTTTTCCTATCATTACCGCACATTGCAAGAAAACGCGGAGTATCATGTGTATCAATCAAATTCCACAACACATTGAATATCTGTGGTGGAAACATTCCTCTTATATGTCCTATGTCTTCAACCGCTTCACTTGCAGTTATACTGCTGTCCATAACATAATCTTTTACCAGACGCCAGAAGCTGTAATTCATTATGCTGTCCCATTCATCACCGTCAAGATAATCCCTGCCGTGCTGCCAGTCTTCTCCAACAATGAGGGCATCTTTTTTGACACTGCGGATTGCTTTTCTGAATTTTTTCATAAATGAATGGGAAATCTCATCTCCGACATCAAGTCTCCAGCCGTCTATGTCACATTCCTCAATCCAGTACTTGCCTACGTTGGTAAAATATTCTGCCGTTTCATCATTGGACATATTAAGTTTTGGCATTCCGCCATAATATGCAAACGTAAGATATCCCGGAATTTTAGTTCCAGAACCCATATTGATGGGATATTTTTCTATATAATACCAGTCATAATACCTGGAACTGCTGCCATTCTTCATTACATCCTGAAAGGCAAAAAAATCGGTGGCTGTATGATTAAAAACTCCGTCAAGTATAACCTTCATACCCATTTCGTGGCATTTTTCCACAAGCTCTTTCAGGTCTGCCTTAGTTCCCAGATCAGGAGATATCTCATAATAATCTACAGTATTATATTTATGTGTTGACGGAGATTTAAAAATCGGTGTGAGATATAATATATCTATTCCAAGTTCCTTAAGATGGTCCAAAGTATTAATTATTCCTCTTAAATCACCTTTAAGGTCTGCTTTGTCTCCTATCGGTGCTTTATACCAGACATTCTCCGGTACATGCTTTGTTGTAGCATATCTTGCAGGAAAAATCTGATATACAACCTTACCTGCCGCCCAATCAGGGACATCAATTCTTTCTTCTTCCCTTAACTTGCATGTGCAGTTATACATTCTGTCAATGTCTGTTATCTCATTTCCGGAAAAATATTCACTTCCGATGAATACTTTTTCTCCGTCATTTCCTGTTATTTCAAAATAATATCTTATACATCTTATGCTGTAATCAAAGTACACCGTTGTCTCATAATAATCGCAAAGCCTGTCTGTTGCGATTTTTTTCATCATATGTGCCTGCTTCGTATCTTTTACTTCAGGCTTCATATACTTATCCAATGTATGAAGTACAATTTCCGATACATCGCTTTTTTTAGTCTGTATTCTAAATAAAAAACCGTTATTTCCAACTGATAAGCAACATCTTTTATCTGCTATATGTCTTATTGCTGAAAGTTCCATATCTACTCCTTAAAAAACATTCTTTAGGACAGCTTATTTCCCGCAAAGATATCTTTTTTCAAAAAATCTTTGATTAACTCCACATATCCAAGGCCCGTTTCTCTACCTATCATATATACCCTGTCTATCTCTTCGGTTCTGGTCTCCATACTTCCTATATTAAGAGCTTCCGGTGGTCTGATTACCAGCACTTTTCCTTCTTTTTCCCTGCTCTCAATGTAGCTGATTGTGTCATTATATCTGAAATGTCTGTCTCCCATTGATTTTACCATATTAGGATACTTGTGTAAAAAGATTTTTGCTATCGGCATAAATTTATTTTTTTGTTTTACATAATGCAGGGGTTGGGTCAGTATTACAACATTCCGGTCAAATCCCTGCTCTTCCATAAATTTAAGTGGTATTGAATCTCCTATTCCCCCATCTAACAGATTATGCCCATTAATATTCACCACTTTGGACACAAGGGGCATGGATGCAGATGCTCTGAGCCATTCAATATCTTCCCGCTCTCCGTCACTGCATTTATGATATACAGCTTTTCCCGTAACAACATCCGTTGCCACCGCATAAAATATCATTGGATTAGCTTTAAAGGTCTCCTTATCAAAAACGTCCAGTTTTTCCGGTATTTCATGGTAACAGAAATCCACATCATAGGCATTTCCCGTTTTTCTGAATGATTTCATGCTTCCGTATCTGTAATCTTTGCAATACTGCCTCGTATATCTATAGGCTCTCCCAATCTGTTCCGACTTATAATTACATCCAAGCACAGCTCCCGCCGATACGCCGATTGCCCCATCAAAGGTTATCCCAGCCTCCTGCATCACATCTATAACTCCGCAGGTAAACATTCCTCTCATTGCTCCGCCTTCCATTATCAATCCTGTCTTCATTGATTCTCACCATCCAATTTATTTTAGTCCTAAAAAGTTTAACAGTCCCTCACATCCTTCTACCACATCTTTATAGGTCTCGTCAAATCTACCCGTATACCATGGGTCTGCAATGGACCTGCCCGGTTTCCCTGCAAAATCCATCAGGAGCCTGATTTTATTATTTTTGTCGGGTCCCGTTATCATTATTGTATTTCTTATATTATTACCATCGGCGCACAATAAATAATCATAATATCCGTAATCTTCTTTTGTTACCTGCCTTGCCCTTTTCCGGGTAAAATCAGTATATCCCGTCTTTCCTATCCCGTGCTTCAAAAGTTCCTTCTGTGCCGGCGGGTAAACCGGATTCCCTTTGCCGTTCCATATCTCTTCCGTGCTGGTGGCTGCTGATGCTATCTCCAGAATGTCTTTCAAGCCCCGCTTCTCAGCCATGTCTTTTAATATATATTCTGCCATGGGGGAACGGCAGATATTGCCGTGGCAGATGAATAATACCTTTATCATTGTTAAAACTCCTTGTATTTTCGGCATTTCTTAAAGTTTGCTTACCTCTTAACTCGGCATATTATATACATAAAATGGCATATTATTTCAAGCAAAAGGTATAAAGTAAGGTATAAAATATTGCATTTTATACCTTGAATTTTTCTCGAAAATACGGACTTTTTACATAACTTTTAATCTTGCGATTTCAGCTTTGGCATCATCAAAATTGACATGAGTATAAACATTCAATGTTACGCTAATATCTGAATGCCCCATAAGATATTGAAGCGTCTTTGGATTCATTCCCGATTTAGCCATATTTGAGCAATAAGTATGTCTGCAAACGTGTGGTGTCACTTTGGGCATCTGCACTTTATAAATACTGTTTTATTTATCAACAATATGTTTAAAGTAATGCTCCCAGTGAAGTGCATAGGTAATACTTCCATCTTTATCAAAATAAAGGAATCCTGTATAACCATCAACCATAGGCTCAACTTTAGGCGGCTTTCTGTTTGCAATAATTTTTTTAAAGCACTCCTCAACATCCGCTGTCATAGGTAAAACTCTTGTACCGCTTTCAGTCTTAGTTTCTTCAATGTAGTAGCCTATCTTCGACTTCTTTTGAAGCTGACGGTCGATATTGATTTTATGTTCTTTAAAATCAATATCGCTTACTGTAAGACCACAGAACTCAGATATTCTCATTCCTGTCTTAAACAGAATATAAATACCTTCATAGTATCTGCTAAAATGCGCATCTTCTTTAACAAATTTGAGAAATTTACGTTCTTCTTCCCTAGATATTGCTTCTCGCCTTACACTATCATTTACAACTGCATCAACAAGCTGAAATGAAAATGGATTTTTGCGAATTAAGTCATCATCCACCGCAAGCTGAAAGGCAGGTCTCAAAACTCCTCTTATTGAATGAATTGAACTGTAACTCCGTCCATCTTTCTTTTGAAGTTTTATCAACCACGTTTTTGCATCTGATATTCTAACAGTATCAATTCTTTTTTTGCCAAAAGAATCTTTTTTCAATACATTAACAACCGTATTATATCCAGCTTGTGTTGTTGGTCTTACTCCTGTCTTAGTTTCAATATACTTTTCTACAAGCTCTAATACTGTAAGATTGCCACCGTTTGTAACAATATGGTCAAATAAGTCTGCTTGTATCTGCTTCTCCATTTCTCTTAAAGATAACGTTCTTTTCTTGCCTGAAGGTGTTGTATCGTTGTGGTCAAGCCTCCAACTGTAAACAGCTTTTTCATTACCATTTTCATCAACATACTTAAATCTGTAGCGTCCATCTGACATCTGTATCTCGCCATTATGTAAAATACGTCCTTTTTTATCTCTCCTTTTCTCACTCATAATTCGGTCTCCTTTCATCAAAAAAGAAGACTATCTTGGATAAATACATTTTACCATCAGATAGTCTTCTTTGCCATAGAAAAGTGTTAATTACACTGTGTTTACCTTATCAAGAAATTTTTCAAATAAATTTCTTTTTATCCTGTAGTGTGAACCAATTTCAAGAAGAAAATCCGCATTGGGATTACTTCGAATTATTTCATACAACCTTTTTATTCCAATACCGTAGTATATCGCCGCCTCTTCAACATTAAGCGTATACTTCTCCCAAATTGGAATTTCCTTTTTCATTTCTGACACTCCTTTCAATCAAAAGGTAAATCTTCCCCTGTATATTCAATAAAGCCATCGTTTCTATCCAGATATTCTTTAACAGAATTGTACTCTATCCGATTTCCTGATTTATCATAGATAATCACTTTATGGATTCTTCTAAGAAAAGCATTCCATGATTCTTCATCCTCTCTCTGAATCTCGGGATATTGTTTTTCCAGAGACCAATTCGATACAATATAGACCTTATTGTAACAGGCAAATTTGTTTGCATAGCGGCTCGGCAATTCTATGGGGTAAATATCGCAGTACAGAAGCATTTCCTTTAATTTGAGGGAAGAACGGAATTCATCGAAGCAGATTACAGGCTGACACGTATAACCATCGAACGGATGCAAATAGTCCGTAACCCTGTAAACATTTGAATAACCGTTACCTTCCAGAACTCCTCTTGTTTTTCCTGTGCCTGTCGCACCACTGATATATATAACTTCTAATTCGAGCCGTACCGTTTCCTTGAATCTCTCCGTCAGGATGGTAGTACGGATTTTATCAAGCTTATCTATCTGTAAAATGTAATCCTGATTTGTTGCAAGAATCTCGGCATTAGTCATATTATCAAGAACCATTTGATATAAGTCCGACATATCGCTTCTTTTTCCTTTACTGTTGGGCGGTTGTGTTCCATACTCTTCAAACGTGCCTTCTATTTTCTTCTCTTGCTTGCTTTCGTCTAATTCCCATTTACCAGATTTCTTTATGTAGTTTACATTGTCCAATACTGACCCTCTGCATTTTTCGATATGCGCTTCTGGAAAATATCGCTTAACCATACTGAACCTGACTCTAGAAGCAAACACAACGTATATGTGCGTGTGAAACATGCTTCCTTCTTCGTCAGCCATGCAGAAGTAAGTTATCGTTTTGAAATTACTCCTGATGATTTCAACAATATGCTCATGTGAATATCCTTTTTCCAGAGGAGCGTTAATCGTTAATTGATACATGAAGGATTGCGTATCTATTACAATCACCCCCTTTGTTCTTTTTGTGCACATCCGTGAACAAGCTGCAAACCCTTGCAGTTATTGAGCTTTTTCACGTTCGTTCACAGTCGGGTAATACTAGCCGACCGTTTGAGGGCTTGCGGCTACGCCGCCGCCCTCAACGGGGCTTTCTTCTCGGGTGAGTGCATCAATACAGACTTTTTGCATCTTCTCCATATCTCGAACCATCGGTATTTTTATAAAACGCAATTCTGAACCCTGTAACAATGCAACCCCTTCGCCCCTCTTAAAAGCTCTATCGCCTATTTCATCAATGTATTCTTTCGGGATAAGCATTTCGTACATACTTCTGATCGGCGCACCGACTATCAGTATAACTCCATAATTTAAGCGGCTACCTGATGGAAAAGCGGCGGCATCTGGACGCTGACACGATATCACAAGCCTCACTCCCAAAGAACGCCCGAGCATCAATATCTCTGACACCTTGCGCATGATATCCTCAGCCTTTTTCTTTTCCGTTCCCTGTATAGCAAGGATATTCGCCATGTATTCATCCCATACAAGCGTTACAGGGCTTCTTGAAGTATCTTCGCCTGATTGTCTTTTATGAAGCGTATCATAAACTGTTTCCAGAGCTTCTATCGTCTTATCATACGGATAATACCGAGGGCAGTTTCTAAGAAACGTGAAGCTATCATCCTGCTTAAAATCCGAAAAGAAAACCATTCCTTCTGTATTGGCTATCCGAGCAATCAAGATATTTTCCGCATAACTCTTTCCGCTTCCTGACATTCCGCATAAAAGAGTATGGCTGTTGGTTTTAGTTGAGATATCCGTTATCACAGGCTCTTTTACGCCATAGCCATACCACTTATCAAAATCATAGCCAAGAACCAAATCAGAATTCATCATCATACATAATTTCCCTTTCTGCTGTTATTCTTCCTTCGACAGACTCAAAGCAGATATGATTTCCTTTATTATGCTTTTTACCGCCATACGTAATATCACCTATCAAATGAATATCAAGCCTGTCGCAGATTGCATCCTTCTTTTCCTTCCATCTTTCCATTGGTATGGTCGTATAGAATTCTCTTTTTGTTACACCTGACTTTCTGTCCCTCTTCTTGTAATAAAGTATGGGCGGCTGATTTTTCACATCTCGTTTATCTCCGAATACTATCTCCATATCGGCTTCATCCCTAATCGCAAAACAAAAGCCCACGAACTGAATCAACCCGATTGCACATATTACAGGAAATATAACAAGCATAATTGTCATACACGCAGAAAACACCGATTTAAACAAAGGGTATATTTCCATATTTGTAACGAATCTTTTTTCTGTAATTACCATCAGCACAACACCACCTGCAAACAGAATCCACAGAAGATTGATTATCGGATAATTCCATAACTGCTGAATGCCAAGACGAAATCTGCACTCCTGTTTTTTTCTATTGTGCCTTCTTTCGTTAAACTCTTTATTATCCATTTTCCACCTTTCTTCTAAAACAGGGGATGGAAGCCCATCCCCCGGTACAAACTCAATCGTAATTCAAGCTGAATCCCTCTGACATGAAATTACTTAACTCCATAAGCAAATCATGTACATGGTTGTACTTTCTGAAAATAATGTTTTCAAGCGAACGGTCAGAATCAATAATGAAATGATTCTCTTCGTTGTACGAACCACAGCTTTCATCCTTTTCTATAAAAGACCAGAAATCTGCATCATACGCCATCGGGCGAATATTCTTATCTGCGAATTCCTTAATCTTTCCATATACATCCTCAGGAAGCTTATTACGATATTGTCTAATCTCAAACAGCTTGTTACTTATATAAGCTCTGTCCTCATATTCTTTAAGTGCTTCACTCATCAAGATATGACATTCTATGAGCATAGTTTCAATATTCTTATCCATTACTAATTCCTTTCTGATGAACAAGGGGATGAGGTCATCATCCCCCTGCCATCTTTGGTAATTTGATTAAGCCTTGAAAATCATCTCTACCTTACCCTTCATATTGAAGCTGATATCGATGGCATCGTTAAGCTTAGTGTCTTTCGGAAGGGTGATTCCATCTTTTAAGAAGAAATCTGCCGTACGAAGTCCTTCAACGTTCTCGTCCTGAAAAGCACAATAGATTTTTGTTCCGTTGACTTCTTCGCCACTGTTGTTTGTGAAATGGATTCCCTGTACACCAACAAGTTTAGCCTTCATAGCTAGTCTCCTTTCTGCTTCTGCTGATATCTGCATAGGCTTTTATATTTCGGTTGCGCTTCCGATGACTATAATATAAATCCTCTCAAAACTATTGTAAAAACCTTTGTACGATAGTTTTAAGCATAGTTTATGGTAGTTATTCTATCTTGATTTTTCGTATATATGCTTTATAATGGGTTTTAAGAAACAAATGATATTTTATTTATTCATTTTTCCAATGGAGTACACTATGGAGAACAAAACCGATAGAAAATCTGTAGGCTTACGAATACAGGAACTCAGAAAAAAAAATAAAGAAACTCAAAAAGACCTTGCAAGTGTTATTAGCACGACACCAAACTCCATTTCCAAACTTGAAAATGGAGAAATCGGCTTGACCTTCGATAATATGATTCTTATCTCGGAACACTATAATGTATCGCTTGATTATTTATGCAAAGGCGAAGGTGGTTCAAACCTTCTCGAAACCCTTAACAAATATGTATCACTGGATTACCACGATATTAGCGGCGTTACAGATAATGACACCGTTTATCCTCTACCAACTCTGACAATTAACAGAGCTTATTTCGAGTATCTTATACAAACAGCTAACGCCAAAGCTGATAAGAACATTCCTAAAGAGCTAAAAACACAATGGCTTGACATAGAAACACAAAAATTCAACGAAAACATAATCCATGACACCTACAAGGACTATGCAACCATTATTCCTGTAAAAGAATCCATAATACACAGTAATCCCGATGTACTTATAACCGTTTCAAACTCAAAACTGAAAGATGTATAAAAAAAGAACTCAACCAAAGGAGAAATACGATGTCAGAACAAACTATCCAAGATGGTCTTTATTCCATTCCAGTACAGCTCGACAAGTATACCTGCCGTAGTCTCGGCGCTACTACAATCAAAGACCTTGTTAAGAACAAGGAGATAACCGGACTTACTGCCAAAGAATGTAAAGACATCAAAGCAAACAAGCCCGATGTTCTTGTATTAAACAAAAACAAAGAAATCGTAATCTTTATCGAAATGAAAACTCCTGACGAATTTCATTCAGATGCACTAAAACATTTAGCGAAGTATCAGGAGCTTCTTGTAGCAAAACAGACCAAGGCTAAAATTTATGTAATCTCTGACGGAGATACATTCATTTGGTTCAATCCTCTTACAGAAGAACATATCCTCTATGAAGATGGATCTCCTGTATATAGAAAAATCAATCCTAAAGAATTATCTCAGGAACAAAACAAAGAACTAGCTGAGTTTATTGATGATGTTTGTTATTGCATCGATGATAAAAACAATCAGCTTATTCCTAAAGATTATATTGACCCTACACCATTAGCCAAAAAGACAGCGAGAATATTACAAAACATGTCTCTGTCGTCTGCCAAGAATTCTCTTTATACATTTGTTGAAATGTTCACCTTCAAGTTTCTATCCGATATTGGTGTTTTAAAAGGAATATACTGTTTTGACAGCGTATATGAAATATATAAAAAACAGAGTGCTAAAGATGCCTTTAAGCAATACCTCACCACAATAAGAGAGCAATTATTAGTTCTTTTTCCTGTTGCAGATGATAACACAACTATTATAAACGGTAGATTGTTTCATACTCAGGTCGATGAAATGGGAAATCCTATAATCATAGATAGTGCAGCTGATGGCTTTGGAAAGCTTTTGGATTGCTTCAAGGATTACGAGAACGAACACGGTAAATTCCTGTATATAAACAAAGATTTTAAATCTAAACTGTTTGAAACCTTTATGAAAAATAGTTCGGATAAAGAAGGTATGGGACAATTTTTCACACCATTAAAAGTCGTTCAAGAAATGGTGCGAATGGTTGATGTTCGTGAGGGAATGGATATCTGTGACCCTGCTTGCGGTGTTGGTAAGTTTTTATTAGAAGCATCATTGAAATTATCCAACCCCTTCTATTTTGAAAATGGCATCTTAAAAAAATCTGTTAACCTCTATGGGATGGAAAAAAGAATGGAAGATAACAATGATGATTTAACAACAATACTTGCTAAATCTAATCTATTATTATTCTATTCTGACCTTTTCAAAAACAGCAGTGATGATTCTAAGCGTATACAAAAACTATCAAACGAATTACTTAGCACGGTTATAAAATCAAGTCACTCTACTCTTGGAACCCTTGAAAAGTTAGTTCCAGAAAAATACGATTTGATTTTAGCCAATCCACCATATTATCAAAGTGCTGTTATAACGGAAGCAAGCAAAAGTGTATCTTTATCTGGTAGTTCATCCAAAGCATATACAACTGGCGGCAGAGGAATAGAATCACTATTTACAGAATGGATTATTAAATCCCTCAAAAAAGGTGGTGAAGCTAATATCATTCTTCCCGATGGTATTTTCACAAACATCGCCAATGATAAATTAAAGAAATTTATACTTGATACTTGCTACATAGAAAGTATCATCTCCTTACCCGTTGGAACATTTTTCAACACCCCTAAAAAAACATACATACTTACAGTACACAAACGGACTGATGCAGAGAAGAGTTCTGCACAGCCTTATCCGATATTTGCTTATCTATGCAGCACAATAGGAGAAACTTTAGATTCGTACCGTTTCGATATCGATGATAATGACATGAGAGACGCTGTTGATCTCTATACCCTGTATAAGAACAACAAGTCTCATTCCATGGTTCAAAATGCGGTAAATGATAATCCTCGAGCAAAACTTCTCAAAATAGAAAAGTTTGGGAAAGACGATAATTGGGATATTAATCTTCATTGGACAGATGAAGAAAAAGAAGCACTTGGAATAAAAAAGAAAGACAACATCATGAACCTCGATGAATTCAACGGATATATATCCGAACTAATCGATGAAATCCACGATTATCAGGGAGCGATAGAATGGTTAAAGGAAGATTTGTAAAAAAAACTATTCACGAAATATTTGATTTTAGCATCAGCACAAACAGTGGGTTGACTAAATCTTTTGTCAATTCACATAAAGGAACTGTACCCGTTTATGGTGCATCACAAAACCTATCTATCCCCTCTTATGGATATATCCAAGACGGTTTAGAAGGGATTAAATATTTCGATGATTGTCTAACATATAATAAAGATGGTGCATCTGGTTTAGTTTTCTTTAGAAAAGGGCATTTTACCATCTCGGAAAAAGTAGTCCCTCTTGTTATTTTTGAAGATATCCGCAATCAGCTTGATTGCAACTATCTTAAATATGCAATTGAAAACGAATCAAGAAAGCAGGAATACACCTTTTCAAATAAAGCTACAAAAATAACTTTCAAAAACATTGAGATTAAAATACCCATTCTTGATGATGGGACTTTTGACTTATCTAAGCAAATAACTCTTGCCCAGAAGTACAAAGAAGTTGAAGAAAAACGATTATCATTAATTAACAGATTAGACGAAATCAAAGATATTGCTTTCAGATTACCCAAAGATAAAAATATTAAATGGGCTGAGGTAAAATGTTCTTTTTTGTTCAAACCAACTAACGGAAATAGCATCTATACAAAAGAATACTGTAAAAATCACGCTGGAGATATCCCTCTCTATTCAGGTAACACCGAAGGTTCTTTTGATATGGTTGACAGTTTCGATTACGATGGCGAATATCTTACATGGGCAAAAGACGGTTTAGCAGGGTATATAATGCTTCATAGCGGAAAATTTTCTCTTACAGGACATAGAGGAATACTTATTCCAACAGATAATTGTCAAAATATCGATTTAACTTATATCAAATATGTTCTTGAACCCATCTTTCGAGCCAATAAAAAAGGTCGAGAAGGTGATTTGGGCAAAAACGAATATACTACATTAAACTCAGATATGATAAAGAAAATGAAGGATACTTTACCAATCCCAATCTTAGATAACGGTTCATATGATATTGAAAAACAAAAAGAATTAGCAATAAAGTATGAAAAATTAGAAAACATAAAATTGGAATTAATGAACAAAATAATCGAGCTAACTAACATCGTAATTGCCTAAAATGAAAGCACCCTCTGAACTATTCAGAAGGTGCTTTTTAACGTGTTCTCTTATTTGGTCGTAAATTGGTCGTAAATATTGACCTTGCCTACTTGTAACCGCTGATTTTACGCCATTTCTTACGATAAAGATTTCATCGTCGGGAATAATAATATGTCTGTCTTCTTTACAATCAAAACCAAGATAGTCTTCAAAAATTTATACACCAATCGGTATAAATAAGGTATAAAATCTATATACTACGCCTAAATCTTACTTAATTACAACATCCTTTCGCTTACCTTAAGATGTTTCCGTGGCAGATGAAAAGTACTTTTATCATAGTTTTGTTTCTCCTTGTTTTGCCCCGAAATGCCCTACCTCGACTATCGTCTCGGTCGCGGCAGTCGCAAAATGCCCGATTATGCAAGCATATCGGGACACTTTGCTCGTTGCTTCGCATATTTTGCAAGGTTTTCTGGGGTTATGGTAAAATGCTCTGAAATTACAGATTGTGGCAAATCAGAGCAAGATTGAGCAAGTTGGTACTACCTGTTAGTAGTAAAATTGGTAGTAAAAAGGAAATGGTTACTACTAAAGGTTTTGCCGTTCCTTCTGCATCTGCTCAAATACTTCATCCCATTCTTTCTCGTCACGCCACTCATCATTTTCTGATATTACTGCTTTTCCGTCATCATTATACTTGGTGTTATCTGACGCCATTTTATATGCTCTCTCACTATATTGAGTCATTGTATTTTCCTCCTTTTATTGCATAGAAATCTATACAATGTGCTACGAATCTTTCGCCTTCAAAAATACGACAAAACATGATAAGTCACTGTTAAGGAATTATTATGCTTGGAAATCACACGATTCAGAAATAAATCTACACAACAACAGCTCCAAGAACTTCAGTAAGAAAAGATTTTAACACAATTATTTCCATGCTCTGTATACTCGTTGTTTTTTCAGGTAATAAATTATATCCTGTAAACATTTTTTTGTTATATATGATATCATTTGATTCAAAGTTGGCATTCTCTATAACTTGCAATCTTGTATAGAATCCCTCTTTATCCTCTACTATTTCATTTTTGTTAACATCAATATCATATACCGTTTTTATTTTAGTATATTTTGGAAATATTCTTTTAATATATCTTTATGTTTAAAATAAGATTCCAATACATAACATAGAAACTGTTCATCTTTTTGCGGCAAATCATTTCCGTTTTCATCTTTCCTTAATACCTCGCATCTATAGTCGAAAGGAATTCTTGAATTATCAATTTTGAAAGATTTCATTCTTGTTTTTGCGGTACCTTTCTGTGTTGCATTACTCATTCTATTTTCATATTCATCTATAGTATAAAATACATATTCATGATCTAAATGCGTAATAAAAGTGCACTCTCCTTCTATTTCGTATTGTAGATGTACTATTTGCGTCACAACCATATCATTATAAGCCTCAAAATTTTCACACAATTCTTCAAAAGTTATATTTTGAGGATCAATCGTTACCCACATACAATTTTCATACTCTTTTGAATATAATCTACTTGTAGAGTAATTTCCAAGATTAACAAACTCAAATATCTTCCCTCTTTCCAATGCCTCAGCTATATACTCACAATACATTCTTCCATTATATCCAGGCTCATTGAGGAGTCTTACTGAAAAATCTTTTATAATACCACTAGACATCATCTCAGAAACCTTTTTAAGTAAATTCAAAGGCACATTCTTCGTAAAAAAAGTTTTATTAATTGTTCTATCATAAATACGAGGTGGATCAATTGGAAGCAATTCTCTTTCGCTATTTATTGAGACTATGCCATATTTATAAAATTGACTTTGTTTGTCCAAAACATTCTTATATACTGCCTCCAACTGATTCAAATCACTACAAAATGGATGTTTCCTCTGGTAACTATAGTTATCAAAAGAATAATAAAGATATAATAAAACTCTAATCTCTGAATAAGGTCTCCCAGCTACATCTTCTCGTATCCATCCGCAGTTTTTACTAATCCAATTATCGATTGAATTACAAGATAATTCATCTTTCTGTGTTTTATAACACTCTAGTTGCTTTTTACGCATAATATCAGGCTGTTCCATTTCCTCAATCATTTTAATTTGACGTTCAAGGTTTATTCTGATTTCGTCATACAAAGCTTGATCATTTACCCCTTCTTTCAAAACTTGTAAGGTCAAAGCATCATCTTCTCGAAACTTTCCTAGGACGATTCCATTATAATAAGCAACTTGTCTTTTTACGTTCCATTCTTGTGCCTCTGGCATCCAAAGCTGATACACATGTTCTTGCTGAGTAACTATGTATTCACCTAATAATCCCATTATCTCATTTCTTGAATTAATCACTTCTCATTACCTTCTTCACTTGTTCAAGAGGATTGTATACAACTCTGCATACATCTTTCCATCTTCAAATTTAACATCATCGAGTAACAACGCCTGGAATAACACTTCCCGGACTCTCTCCAATTTTACCATAGAAAGCTCCGCTTCCGAAAGTCCCTCCAGCTCTATATTTTCCAAAGCCACCGCTTTTCTTGCGGATAGGCAGTATGTATGTAAAGCCATAATATATCTGTCAGACATCACAAAGGCATAGGTGTCCTTGCCTTTATAATTGTATCGGCACTTTTCCAATTCTTCCTCAGATATGGTAAAGAAACATCTTACTGTTTCCAGATACACCTTCCCCTCATAGTCCGGCTTATATTTTTTTGCCAGTCGCTTGATTGTTGCAAAAATATTATTTATCTCATAGATCAGTCTGGTTCTCTTAAAAACAGCTTTTTCCCCTCGCATATCCATGTAAACATTGTTCCCTATGGTTTTTCCGGCGAATAGTTCATACTCACCGATTCGCAACAGATAAGAAAGCACCTGCACCAACTTCTCCTTTGAAGTAATTTCATTGTAGCTGTAATCGCCAAACAAGAATCGCAAAATCTTGTGTTCTTATACTCTTCATAAATGTAGTTATGCTTTCCCATGCCCCAATTTCTTTTGTATCTCTTTTTATTTCTGCTCGCCCGCCAATTTTAACTTCCAATTTATTGACTATATCGCTTTTATCTCTTTTATATGAAATAAAGACTGTAGGTTTTTCCATTTTATCCCACCTCCCATATTATTCAAGATAATTCTGCAAATCGCGATAGCATACTCGATGCGCTGATAGCAAATCCTTTTGATTCTTTGGTAAACTCATACTGTCCTAACGTTGTGTTATACTTTCTTCCATCATACTGATCTACAAAAATCGCATTATAGAATTTATCTATCATTTCATCAGTTGTTATTAACGTTTTTCCTTCCTCTTTTGTAAATGACTCATCGCGATTTAACATGTTTTCCAACAAGCGATTGTCATCATCAAAATCTAATAATTCTTTTAAAGGCTCGCTGTTATGTCCATTAATAAATTGATCATATTTTGAAATGTCAGCAATCTTCAATCCTATTAACAAAGGTACTATATACATCAGGATAATTTGTCGACCTTTTTCATCAGCAAATGAAAAATCATATTTTTCACTATCGTGAGTCGGCTCATACACTGCAGCTTTAATCTGTGAATAAAATCGTGTTATTTCGCGCAATTCAAAATTATACATGTTTATGATTCTTTTTGTTACTATATCTACACAATATCTTGACTCAAGCCCAATTTCACTATAAAATTTTTCCATATTAGCTGGTGGCATAGAAATTCTCAAGTCAAAAAATCTATCTAAATACCTACATGAATCAAAATCTACTCCATAATAATTCTTTATTGTATGTTGCAACTGCTCCAAATTAACAGAAAAAACAAATGTAATTCTATCATCATATATGTAATGTTTTATTTGTTCAAGAAGATGAACTGCAAAAGTTGGTTTACATCTATCCAATTCGTCAATAAAAATAACTAATCGATTTCCCCTTTCAGCTAATAAACAAGAAAAAAAATCTTTAATTTTTTGTTCTACATCTTTCTCTTTTTTAAACTTTTTAAATGGATCTTCTGATGTAAGAGCATCCTTTATTCCATTTATATTATGACCACTTATTGCCTCAATAATTGCTCCTGCTGTTTTGACAATACTTATATCGGGCAACGAAAAATCAACACTTAGCTGCTTCGTAATCTCATAAATTAATGATAGCACTGGCTCAGTGTCATTATCATTTTCCCATGCATCGTAATATACGGCTATACTATAATTTTCATTTTCTTCGTCATTTTTAGGAAAAGGAAGTCTAACAGTAGCTTTTGCTTTTGTTTCTTCATCTATTGTACTTGACGGATTCAATGCATTGATAACCATTTTGGTTTGTCTAACAAAAAAAGTCTTACCACTTCCCCATCTTCCATCAATTGCAATTGCACTAGCTAATTCTTGAGCTTGCAAAATATTATAAAAATAAACAATATCTTGATTTCTATTGATCGGGTCATTATACAAAGTTTCTATAATATTTTCCTCTGTAGGTAGCATTTCATACTTTTTCATAAATAAGATCACTCTCCTTTTTTATAAACACATCCAATATATATTATATCCTCAAAGCCGACTTTTTTCCATAGAAAAAAACGCCCCAGCCTAAGCCAGAGCATCATCCCTTTTCCACATCAAACTACTTTGAACATCTTCTGTGACATCGGTTTCTCTATCTTCTGCTCAACCTCTGCCTGTGCTTTCCTAAACGCTTCCATCCGTTTCAATTCTTCCTCGGCATCATCGAATCCGATATGCGTGTACACATTCATTGTGACTGATATATCCGAATGCCCCATGAGGTACTGCAGCGTCTTTGGATTCATTCCCGATTTTGCCATATTCGAACAATAGGTGTGTCTGCATACATGAGGCGTGATGTTTGGCATCTGCACCCGGTAGATATCATTGTATCTGCCAACCATATGGTTGAATCGGTGTTGCCAGTGCATTGCCACAAGTGGCATTCCATTATCATCGTAAAACATGAATCCGCTATATCCATCTATGGCTTTCTCCATTTTCGGTGCATTTCTATCCTCAATGATTGCCTGAAACATCTGTGCCACATCCTCCGTGATTGGCAATACTCTTGTTCCGGCATCCGTCTTTGTGGTTTCTATGATGTATCGCATATCTGATGTTCTCTGCAACTGATGGTCGATATTTATGGTTCTATTTTCAAGATCAATGTCTTTCAGCGTCAATCCACAAAATTCCGATATTCGCATTCCCGTATGAAAGAGTATGTACACCACTTCATAGTATTTGCAGTACACTACATCGTCATGCACAAACTTCAGGAACTTTCTCATCTGGTCTTTTGTGATTGCCTCTCTTGTGACTGCATCATTTACCAATACTCCAGCAAGCTGAAATCCGAATGGATTCTTTACCAGAATGTCATCATCCACCGCCATCTGAAAGGCTGGTCGCAGCACTCCCCGGATGGTATGAATGGAACTGTAGCTTTTCCCATCTTCCTGTTGCAATTTTATAAGGAACAGCTTTGCATCGGAAGTTTTCACACTTCGTATCGTCTTTTTGCCAAATGTTTCCTTCGCAAGCAATCTCTGTACTGTAACATATCCCTGTTTCGTACTTTGCCTTACTCCGGTCTTTGTTTTCAAATATCGGTCTACCAGTTCACAGACAGTCATCTGCCCGTCCACGATATTTACAAGCATATCCAAATCTGTGTTTACCTGTTTTTCCAACTCACGAAGGGAAAGGCATGGCTTCTTGCCCTTTGGAAGTTTATCCGTAGGTTCCAGTTTCCAACTGTATACAAAATGTGGTTTTCCATCAATGTGATATTTGTATTGATATTTTCCGTCTGCTCTTACACTCTCTCCCGGTCTTAATACTCTACGCTTGGAGTCCCGCCTTGTCTGTCCTCTTCCTGCCTTTGCCATTATACCCGCCTCCTTAGTTCTGGATGGTTATGCAGATACCTTTCAAAGGCTACACGAAGAATCAGCTTGCGTTCTCCGTAGTATGCCAGAAAATCTTCTCCATCCGTATTATTCAATAAATCATAAAATTTTCTCCGGCTCAAAACAAAATATTCAATTGCCTCAGAAGGATTCAAAATATCCTTTTCTGCTAAACTTGGTCTTGCCATAAAAGTACTTCCTTTCTGCCAAAAGTGGCTGTTTTCACAGGTTTTCGGGGGCATACTATATATCACTCTGAACGCTGATAATATCAACTACTTTCGGCAGACAAACGGAATTATATCTCCGAAGAAGCACTGATAAATTTTTCAAACTGCGGGCGGATAATCAGATACCTGTTTCCGCTGAATACAGCAAATCTTCCTCTGTTATCTTCTGCCAGTCTACGCATTTTCTTTGTCCCGATATTAAAATACGATGCTGCTTCTTTGATTGTCAGTGTGTACTTTTCACTCACAGGGACAAGTGTATTTTCCATAGTATCATGTTTTTCTATTGCCATGTGCAATCCTCCTTCCATACGGGCTGCAGTATTTCCACAGCCCCAACTGCTTAGTCTGCTGCCATCTGAAGTACCTTGACTGCATCCTTACGGATCAACTTTCCATCCAGATACTCACATCCCAGATATCCTACCTGTCCACGCATGGCAAACTTTTCTTTCAGTGTGCGGATAGTCAGCGGAAAACGCTGAACGAGCCAGTAATTGCTGAAATCTCCAAATGCGATTACTTTCTGCCCCTTTCCGATAGACGGCATGGAATCAACAATCTGCACGGGTTTTGAGAAAATCGTTTCATCACTTTCCTTCCACAGATAGTTTCCGGCTGAATCTTTGAGGGTACGGAGTGCCAGAGCCGTTTCGTCATTCATAAGCCATGTACCATGTTTACGGTATTTCTTATCCATGGATAGATACAGTTTGATGATTTCATCATAGCTGATAGCAGAATCACTCTCTGCCGTCACGCCCGTTTCTGCTCCGTCAGTGGCGTGCAGAATACCTGTCGGCTGATTTTCCCCTGTTCCGTTGATAAACGCCTGTTCCTCGCTTGTGCCAAAACAACGTGCCATTTTCCTGATTACATAATCCTCTATGGCAAAGGACTGGTCAGAAGCGAACTCCAATCCAAGTCTGACAAGCTCGGACAATCGGTATGCCTGTACTTCAAATCTCTGAAAATCGTCCTCGTTATCCATGCCCTCCAGATTGACCATATCGCCCCATTCAGCCTGACCTTCACAGTCAAATGTCCAAAGACGGCTGTCACTTCTGGTCGCATTCACAACGGTTGCCAGCTGACGGACTGCACTTTCTTTCTGTAGTACTGCCATATATTTTTTATTTGATTCTCCGGGCAGATGGTACGCATTTGTCTTGCTTTCACGGTTGTTATAAAGGCTGTCCGTAACTGCCTGTTTTCCTCTCATTTCGTTCCAAAAATCGTTATAATAAGCTGTACTGTTAATCATAATAAACCTCCTGAAAAATTATTTTTGTGTCATATAACCACTCTGTCTGCAATAATCCACTGCTTCAGAATAGGACAGATAAAACATCTCCAATGACCCGTCAACCACACGGTAATAAGGCGGGTCACAGGATTCGCTTGCCATGATAATGACCGGGCATCTGTCCCTTAAATTGATGACATTCACACATCTGTACTTGTCTGTTGAAAAATCCGATGGCTCAAACCGCATCGGTGGTGCTGCTTTCTGTTTTCCCATGTGTACCTCCTTTTTTCTTAACAGAAGAAATCTCTGCACAAGAGCCGATATCCAGTTAAAAGTGTAGTCTTTTCTCCGCCATCCCTTGGGCGCCTGCGGACTATCGTACCGATTGTGCGGAGTGCCTGATTAAAATTCCGGCTGTTCTCCGCAAAATATCCATTGTCATTGCACCAGCTTCGGTATGCCTGATACACTGCCGATGTCCGGCATTCTGCATCCTTCTCCTGTTCCAGAAATTCCTCCACAAAAAGTTCCATCTTATCGCTGTCATGCTGATAGGACATGGTGGCATCTTTTACTGCTTTTGGCTGAGCGAAACCTTCTTCTTTCAAGATGGTGTAGCCTTCAATCAGCCAGTTTAAGATGGCACTTGCTGCCTCCGGCCTGGAAAATTCTGCTTTCAGATTCTGTTCCTGCTCCCATTCCTCAAAATGTCTGTCAAAGGGAATGATTACGATACGTCTGCTCGAAAACAGTGTCATATCCGTAATAGCCGGAAGATAATTTGTATTTACATACAGCTTGAACTGTGGTTTAAAATCAAAACTGTTTTCATGCAGGAATCTGGCATTCAGTGTATCATTTCCCGTCATGCTTTTGATCTGTGCTTCATTCAGCACCAATCCCCGCCTTGGCTCTGAGATATTGGCGAACCGCACTCCGGCAAGCCGTGCAATATCCTCTGTCGGGTTCTGGCTGTTGGCAGACGGCTTTGCAGCAATCGTTTCCGGTCGGACAGTCAAACCGTAATCTCCCATCACATGAAGTGTGCTTTCCATCAGAGTCCCTTTCCCATTTCTGGTTGTTGCACCGTAGTAAAAAAACATACATTCATACCGGGTATCACCTGTCAGTCCATAACCAAGGCTTTTCTGCATGAACTTTGCTTTATCCGCATCCCCACTCATCACCTCTGAAACAAATCTGGTAAAACGTGGATTCTTTGCATTCGGATCATAGGCCGCCCCTGCAATCTTGGTCAGCTTGTCCTGTGGTGTATGCGGATGGAACTCTCCCGTCTGCAGATCCAGTGTTCCGTTCTGGCAGTTCAGGTAATAAACATTGCGGTCAAACTCAGACATTGCAATCGGATACACGCTCTGGGCATCACTGATATACGTGTTACGGTAATTCCGGCTCTGCCATTTCACAGAATATTCCAGATAGTCCTTTCTTATACGTTCATCAGTAATTGTCAGGGCATATCTGACCAGACTGTCCGCAAGGGATTTTGCAAGCTCCATTGTTTTCAATCCGCCAATGTCCGGAATCCACCGGGTTCCGTCATACACATACCACTTTTTCCTTTCCGGCACATACCTTGCGATATCTTTATACACATCCGCAAACAATCTGCCTGAGCCGTTGTCATTCCACGGGTATCTGCTGTTATCCGACACATTCAGTTCTATCAGCTTCTGCAGCATATCATCAAAATCACTCTCTGCTGATGTCCTTGCATAAGGTCTGTAGAAATCCAGTGCCTGTGCCACTGCCTTTTCCATCGTCAATGCGCCGTAGGTTGAGCCACTCTGCACACGGTCCCACTTGCTCCGCATCAATCCCGATTTTCGGAACAGTCTGTCCATCTGCCCTGTGTCACCGCCACACCAGAATGCAAGGATACTTGCAAGCGACATATCCGCATCGCTGTGGGATTTTCCTTCCAGTATTTCTCCATTCCACAAGGCTTTGAACTTTTCGCCCTGTCTGGAATCCGATGCCAAGCGGACCACGGAATCATCGGACAGATAACTGCCGGGAATATCCTGTACATCGTTCTTTTTCTTAGAAATCGGACGGAGCATATAAGTTTCCAGTATTTCCCCAAGTTCAGTGCTTCGCTCCTCAACACCACGGTTGCGTATCACATTTCCTGTCAGAGTACAGAATTTCTTTGTTACACCTGCTGCATAGATTTCCAGACCAAGTTTCTGATTATTGATGTAATATCTGCCCGTATCATAAGACAGGGAAGATGCCTTACATACTATGCGGACTCCCGTGCCGGAAGGGCTGAATTCTGTATAGGAGTCCATTCTCTCCATGATGTCTTCTGCCATCTGTGTCAGCTTTCCACCAAACACGCAATGGTCGATATCTACCATGCAGAAATCATCAAATGCACCCATACCGATTCCGTCATAACCATCCATTGCATTGACTGCCAATCGAAAATCCGAAAAGGTATTTTTATCGGCACTGCTCGCTTTTCTGCCATTTGTCTGATACGGCACTTTGGTCATGCGTCCGTTTCTTTCTTCATATTTCCACAGACAGAACCGTCCGTCTTTTTTCAACTGTTCCGGAAGTTTCTCATACATTCTGTGCTCCTCCTTCCCCGCTTATTTTCTGACGTATCATTTCTCCGTGGCTCTTGCCGATAACCACACCTTAAATTCGGAAACAGGAACCAATACCCGCTTGCCTACACGGACGATTGGGAAATCCGCCTCTCTGGTCAGTGCGTATGCTTTGCTCAGACTGATTCCTATCTGCATTGCCATTTCCTGTACGCTCATCGTGACTTTATCTATAGCCATCCTCCTCTCTGCATTTCAAACATGAATTGCTCTTGTTTTCTATCACAGTATACTTTATAATGTTACCAAAGACTATTTTCTATTGGTAAGAACTCGTACCGAAAGAAAGTTCTATCGGTAAGAATGGAGGTAGAATATGAACGAAGATTTCAGTTTGGGGAAAATGAGTGCGGATGCACGGCTGACCGCAACTTTCAAATACTATGAAAAAACAGAACAGAATGGAGAAATCATAATCACTGCCTGTCTGGGCGAGGGCGATGTTCCAAGACTCAACCGTGGATACGGCTTGGACGGAAATGAGCTCTGGCTTTCGCTGAATAACCTGTACCAGAGTATCCGTGGAAAAAATGACAACACTGCTGCCGATGATATCATTTCTTGGTGTCAGCAGTACGCACACCCCTACTATGCCTCTGAGGACATCGAAGAATATCGTTGGGATATTGAAAAGGATACGGAATACTGGGATTTTTCCACTAACATTCTTGGTAATTTCACTTTTGATGTTCACACCATGCGGAAAGATCTCGAAAGCCTGTACCGGGATACCCTTGTCATCCTGATGTTCAAAAAATGTCTGGAACGGCTTGACGTTTCCACGGATCTTGCGCAGATCACATGGACGAATGAATTTGCAGATTTTAATTCGTTTCCTATGCAGAAACATCTCGGTAAAATATCAGCTTACCTAAATAAAATGAGTGGCGTAACCATGAAGTTGGGACTGGATGAAAATGGAGAATTGAAGGTCATGCCGGATTTCCATTCTGTTTTTGATGCTGCCCGATTCGCTCTGTCGCAATATGTATCTATCCCTACAGATTACCCCATTGCTTATGCCGACCGTGTGGGCGTTGCCACCTGTGAGTGCTGTGGCCGTCTGTTCATCAAAAATGGAAACCGCCAGAAATACTGTGACAATCCAGAATGTAAAAAGGAACGAAACCGCAGAAAATCCCGCACTGCTTATCGCAGAAAGATACAGGAAGAAAATGATAACCGATGGGCGTGACCACGGCTGTTTTCACACTGGGGCAAGATGTGGCAAGTAATATAGGTTATTTTCTATATAGGCTCTATAAGAATAACCTAAATCATCTGCCACAAGTTGCCCCAACTGTTTTTTCCATAGAAAAAGGGCATCGGTCTACACCGACACCCCATGTCATTTTATCCTTATTCTCCGTAGCGGAATGCTGAATTTCCCGTAAGATTTCTAAGCAGAATCTTTCTCGCTATCTTATACTCTTTTCCGATAAAGCCAAGTCTGAGCAGAAAACAGCGGAAAGCGTATTTGTCATTGTCCGTTTCGGTCGGCTTTGATGATACCCTTTTTGCATCTCTTGCCATATCACACAGCCTTGAGATAAATTGCGTGTAGGCTGCAATCTCATCTCCATCCACTGTGTATAGAAACCATGTGAAATTTATTTTTTCATCTGTAATTTCAACTTCTGTGCTGTCCATCCGAAATGCACGTTGAAAAAGTGTCTGCTTATTTGCTATGATCTTCTGCAAATTTTCCAATGCCGTATCCGTAAGACTATCTTTTGGAATTGCTATTGTCAGCTTCTCCTGTTGCACTGGCACTTCTTCGGTTACTTCTGCATCGTCCTGAAACCCACACTCTCGTAACTGCAGAATCAGGTCTTCCACCGTTTCTTCCTCTACTCCCTCCGGGATATACAATACACCCTCTTTGTCCAGTCGGTATCCCGCAATATCATATGCACAGCTTGGTACCCGTTCATAATGCGGTGCTGTCCCAAGTATGTTTCCAATCTCCTGTGCCAGTTTCGGTCTCTGCTTTGGTTTCAATGTAAATCTAATTTCATTCTTCATAATATGTACCCGCCTTTCTTTATTCGGTAGTACATATATCACTCTGATGGCACAGAATAGCAAGACAATTCGGATTATATTTCTGCCAAAATGCACGCAGAAAAACTGTGATTTTTATGCTGTTTTTTACATGTTTTTTCTTCGTATTTCGGTACTATCCGGCAAAACAAAATCGGCTTTAGCGATGATATTCAGCGGATATTTTCACATAAACCGACCTTGGTGGGTATCCCCCCTGTTTAATTCTGCGAAAATTCGCACGAAGGGGGCCATCGGTCTTCAGGAAGAAGACCCGTAGAGATTTGGATACCCCTACCATTTCAAAGTGCATTTACACTTTTAGCATTCCAAAAGACTATATTAAATACTTTCATTTTCTGATATAATAATATGAAGTTTTAAAAAAAAATTATAATTTTACCTACAAATTAATAAATACGGAGGAAAATCTATGGCAAAAAGTGGCGAAAAAAAGGGAAAAAAAGTTTCTAATCCCGCTTTCTCTAAATACAAGGAATTTATAGCTTCGCATCCTGCATATAGCGGTATGCCTGATTTACGCTATCCAGACGGCAGAATACAATGGGAAACACCATCCAACAGAAAAAGCGGAGAGTTTAAAGATTCACACGACAAAAGGCTACAATGGTGGAAAAACAAAGCTACGGAAATTGGAATCAGCACAACTGAAGACAAATGGATAAGTAAAGTTGCAAAGAGAATACATCCTACTGGAATACGTCCTTGTCCCGTTTGTGGCAAAGAACTAGAGATAAGATATGCATACCTAAGTAAAAGATTTATAAAAAGAGTACATTTGCTTGATTTTTACAACAACGATATTGAAATGACAGAAATTACTCACATCTTAGATTTTGTCACTGAATTTATCACCGAATACAAAAATCATGCCATTCATACACTTCCAATTTTACTTAGTTGTAAAGAAGCACCTGACATTCCAAAACTGTCAACGCTTTCTGAATGGTTAGAATGGATTGACCAAAAATATATTCCTCTAGAACCAAGCATGCTTGGACCTGGTTCTATGTCAAATGCTCCAGATAGACTTGATGGTTTTCATTATAATCGTTGTTGTCGCAAAAAAACTGACAAAGGTCGTTCTGATGCAAATTTAGCTTCTTATTCAAAAGATCGCCGTGCTTTTGAAAATTGGAGTGACGGAAATTGGATTACAGCCAATATGTTAATGGGATATATTAAATCAAATCCAGCTCTTAGACAAGAACCTTGCGCAAATTTCGGTGATGCCCACGAACACCCATTACCTTGCGATGCGGATCATATTGGACCTATTTCATTAGGCTTTTGTCACAGACCAGAATTTCAATTACTATGTTCTCCCTGTAACAGTGCTAAAAATAATAGACTCTACTTCTCCGATGTTCAACACTTAATTGCTGTAGAATCCACTGGTGAAACAGTCACAACATGGTATGCCACACCTGTTTGGAATCTTTGCAAAAATAAAGTTACAAATGCTGAAACAGCACTACGATTATCTAAAATTATGCGTGATAATCGCAACATTGCACTGATGCTATTAAGCAAATTTATGACCTCTGGAGAATGTTTATTTCTGCTTAGTTTACTTAATTTGCAATATGCAGATTATCAATATCAAATAATACCCGATAGCCAAGAAATTTACAATCATATTGTAACCGTTGATTTTACATATGAAACCAGTTCTCTTCGCTATGTTACTATTCAAAAGCGCCGAAAAATACGAATTGCCTTTGAATCACTGTCAGATTATGCTACAAAAGATAATCGAAATGGTTTTATATATAACAGCCCAACTATAGAACAGCTAAAATCAACTATCTTTGATATTTTAAGTTCTGTACCACAAGAATACAAAATACTTAACTCAAAACTTTGTTCCATAATTTCTAATCCAGTTATATCAGACAATGAGATTGAATCATTTCTTAATGAGGTCGATTATAATAAACTTTTGTCACTTAACGAATATGTCGCAGCGAAAGAAAAACTGTATGAAATCATGTCTCTTGTAGCTCAGGAGTTGTCCAACAACTGGGATTCTGCCCGTTATTCACGTGAAATTGAAGAATAAATCTAATTGCCCACTACCATAAAGGTAATGGGCAATTTTTATTTGTATGAGTCAAGATATTCTCTAGGTTGAATTTTTCCTCTCATTAACCTTTGAAATGGGTTACTAGCCTCATAAATATATTCTTTTTTGCTTCCATCTTCTGCATGTGCAATAATTGGTAAGTCTTTCAGTGCTTCTTTAACTCCAATAATTTGGGGCAAAATTCCAATTTGACCTTCTTTATACACACCTGTTATGGGAACCAATGTAAATTTATCAACAAGTTGCTTATCTCCCCCAATAATTATTACTCGATCTCTACGTTGAGGAATTCCAAAATCGGCCGCATTCACTTTATTGATTTTTATTTTGTCAACGCACGTTTCCAATTCCGTCTTGACTACTTCAAAGAAACGCCCTCCATCTAAATTTGTTATTCCTTTTACATTTTCAAACACAAAACCATCTGGATTAATTGCTTTTACTATTTTGGCATATGACTTGAATAACCAATTGCGCATATCACTAACACCACGTCTAGTATTAGCTGTAGAAAAACCTTGACATGGTGGTCCACCTAGCACAAACAATGGCAAATCTGGATGTTCTTGTTTTGCTTTCAATGCAGTATTTACAATAGTATTAAAGACATTTTCTTCATTTATATCACCGCAGATTGTCAATCCTCCTATATTGGCTTTATGTGTTTCAATCGCATACTTATCAATATCATTCGCAATAACCGGTTTCCAACCGGACCAAACAAATCCTAACGCTAGTCCCCCTGCTCCACAAAATAAGTCAACAAATTGCCCTTTAAACGGAATTTGTTCAGCAATTTGATATGCTAATAACACCGGAACAGCATTTCCAATTTGTTTATTCACCGCAGTGATTGAACCCTTAAATTCAAACGAGTCTGGAAAAGTTTGCAACCTTGCAGCCTCTCTTTGTGATAATGTGCGATTCTGTTCATAATGCATATTGCACCCATTACCCGGTCGATTAAAATAAGTATTAATTGTATATGCCGGCATTTCTGGACGCAAACGTCCATAATAAGTAGATCTGCTACCTTTCCCTGCTTTATAGCTCTCCCGTATTTGTGCCAGTCTTTGTGAAGGAATTGTTTCCGGAATATCTTTCCAGTTCCCTCCCGGCGGGACACAATTGACAATTTGCATATCCAAATCACTTAATTTTGCAGCATAATGGTTAAAAATCATTTAAACTCTCTCCTTAATAATATAATTCTAATAAAACGTTCAGCTCATCTAATTCTTCTCTTGAAAATTCAAATCTACTAATTATATTCAAAAATTGTTCCCTACTAATTCCGTATAACTGAGCAACACGGATCTCTATTTCCCATTCTAATTTATTTGTTTTCATATTATTGCAGACTAATTCCTGCAATCTTTCATCATCCATTTGCACTGGAATTCTTAATTGTTTAATAACTCCTGCCGAAACATGATTGCTTACAAGTTGTCCTCTGGCTTGAAATTCAAAAAAAATTGAATTCATGACGGCTAACAATGAAAATAAAAATGTATTTTCTGCTTCATTCATATTGCATATTGCTCCTAATGAATTTCCAACAATACACCCCGGATTAAGAATGGTTGCTTTAATCCTTCGTTTCTGTGAATTACGCGAAACATCCCGCCATACAAGTTTCCATCCATCAACAGTAATTGGTGGACAAACTTTTTCTTCATTTAAGTACAAGCCATCTTCATTAAATTGATAGCGGTCAACCATATATCCCTTTGCAAATACAATCTTACCGTCTGTACATAGTTTTTCAGCAACTCTCGTTTCATCTAATTCTCGTACAAACCTAAAATGATGTTCTTGACAAAACTCATACACTGTCGGTAACTTATCCAAATATTTATATAAATCAATTGCTGTAAATCCAAATTCCAAAGGTAACGAATACTGATTTTTCCTTAAATAATCCAAATCTTCTTCTGTCAATTGCATGCTCTCGTGTTCTGTTACATTTTTATATATTTTTACATATGGCAACTTACATCCCTGATTTTTTTCAATGACAGCCGTAATACTAGATATATCCGCTGCGCCAAACAATTTTAACTCAGCCGGATAGTAACATATCGAATAAACATCATGCCTCTCAAATATCCATCTTCTCAAGGGAACAGATACTTGATCATTAAATAATGACGCAGGTGATACTATCCCACAAATCCCACCATTAGACACTAATTTCAGTGCCACTTCAACCCCAGTTCTTGCCAAATTTGTTCCCCATTTTCCAAATTTTTTTGTAGGCTGGGATAATGGAAATTCACTTTTCATATAATCATCATATAAAGCTATTGACTTCTTATAATCCTCTATTTCTTTCTGTGTATAGCGTTCATTAAATATTTTTTGTGGTTTTAACAATCCCCATGGTGGATTTGTAACACATATGCTAAAGTTTTCCTCTTCTATCGAATACATCACATATGCATCGACTTTTTCCGCTCTAATAGATGCTTCAATTCCCAATTTTTCAATTATCTTACTAATTGAATTTTTTGCCTTCTTTAATGCATCTCCATCTATATCCCATATAACAATTTCATACGACTTTTTTTTATATTTGTCCAACTTGGCTACTTGTGATAACAGAATCGTTATTAATCTTCCATCTCCACAAAATGGATCTATAACTCGTATTGTTGTTATATTATCTGGAAGTTTATATTTTATCAGCAAATCCTTTATCATATTTTCTGCAATTGATACTTCTGTATAATATTTTCCAAGAATCTTACCACTTTCAAAATCTGATTTAGCAAAAGAATCGACAAAATCATAATATTGGTTGCTAAATATTTGCAATTTCATTTCGCTAACAGGATCCATTATTCTTCTCCTTTTTGCTTTCCCGCTATAGTCATACTTTCTTCCTCGACAAGTTTACCAATAGCATCCCGTATCGCTTCAGATTTGGCAACATTCATCAAACGACAATAAGTTTCTAACCTATTAAGGGTTTCTTTATCCATACGAATTGTGCATACATAATCTTTATTATTTTCCCCTTTCGGCCTTCCCATCTTTTTCATGTTTCCTCGCCTCCTTTTTACGATATTATATACTATACTTTTTGTAATACAAAATGTCAAGTCTTTTTTGTAATACAAAAAATATAATTTATCAGTACCAAAGAAATAACCACTTTTCGTAGTAGATTACTATTAACGAATAGTGGCTATTTCTTTGGTTATATTCATTTTTTTGCATAAGCCTTAGTAGTCGAAACCGTAGTATTTCCAATACTTTCCGCCATATTCTGCCCCGTGTTGCCCCAGTCTGCGAAGGTATGCATTATCATAAAACTGGAGTGCCGTGGCAAATAAATAATATTTTAATCATGCCTTAAAAACTCCTTGAAAATGCTGATTTTCCTTGATTTTACGCCACTTTATACGATTTGCTGTGATAGAGTATTTTCTTTGTTTTCGTCGCATATCGTGGCATAAATTCGTATATTTTGTCATCCAAATTTAGTAAAAATCTTAGTAAAACAGCTCGATTTTCTCATTTTACTAAAGACTTTTTCCACTTAGGTTTTCTTTTAGTTGTATCATTATTTTAAAATTTTAAGCCATTTTAGCATATTTGCCAAGTTCTTCCTTGGCATCCTCTGCTCCCAGATGCGTATATGTATTCAATGTAACTCCTATATCAGAATGCCCCATTAAATATTGAAGTGTCTTGGGATTCATTCCGCTTTTTGCCATGTTGCTGCAATAGGTATGTCTGCAAACATGAGGTGTGATCTTTGGTAATTGTTCCTTATAGATTCGATTATGTTTTGCCAATGCCCACTCAAAATGTTTTTCCCAATGTAAGGCAACTTCCGGCATATCTTTCTTATCCAAAAACAAAAATCCCTTATATTCATCAATCACAGGTTCCTTCTTGGGTTTTTTCCGATTTTCAACAATACGCTTAAAACATTCATACACTTCTTCGGTCATAGGAATGATTCTGGTTCCACTTGATGTTTTTGTATCCTCAATAATATACTTCATTCCTCTGGTTCTTTGAAGCTGATGATTTACACTGATTTGCTTTTCTTCAAAATCAATATCGGAAAGTGTCAATCCGCAGAACTCTGAAATACGAAGTCCGGTTTTAAAGAGGATAAACATACCATCATAGTATCGTTTATAATGCTCATCATTCTTAATAAATTCCAAGAACTTTCTTGTTTTCTGGTTATGGCTTCTCTTGTTACACTATCGTTTACAACTACTGTACATAGTTGAAACTCGAACGGATTTTTACGAATCAAATCATCATCTACAGCCATTTGAAAAGCAGGTCTTACCACTCCACGAACTGAATGAATGGTGCTGTATCCCCTACCATCTGCCTGAAGCTTAATCAACCATGCTTTTGCATCTGATAGTTTTACCTTATCAATCCTTAATGCTCCAAATTCCTCTTTCTTAATAATGTTGATAACAAAATTATAATTCGCAGCTGTATTATGGCGAACCCCAGTCTTCTGAGCAATATACTTTTTTACCAACTCAAGAACTGTCAAATTATCACCATAAGGAGTAATGCCATCATTTATATCCCTTAATATGACTTTTTCCTTTTCCCTAAGTGACTGGCAAGGTCTTCTTCCTACCGGAAGAGGATCTGTCGATTCCAACTTCCAACTGTAAAGAAATTTCTGTTTTCCAAAGCAGTCTGTATAAACAAATGCATATCTTCCATCCGCTCGCTGGCTTTCTCCGTTTCGTAAAATACGTCCTTTTTTATCACGTCTTTTCTGATTGCGATTTCTTTCACTCAAACGTCTTTGCTCCTTTCTACGAAGAAGCCCTAGCACGACAACCATATTATATCATACCAGGGCAGCATTTACCACTTTAAAGTGATAAAGTTTCGTATTTTTCATTTCTACAAGGAAGTGGTTTGATTAAGAAATTCTTCAAATTTATGCCGATTAATCAACGATTTATTCCCAACCTGCACCGTAAAACAATAATCAGTATCAGTATTTTCAGAAATCAGCATCCTTATCTTCTTTTCACCAATTCCAAAATATTGAACAGCCTCATCGACCGTTAACATATATTTTTCCCAAATCGGAACCATCTTTCCCTTTACTCTTTCTTCTATATTATTTATTATGAACACCTCCAAATTTTTAAAATAGGCAGCACTTTATCTGCCAATGACAACCCACACACCATTGCAGGCTCTCATCGGCAGATAAAAATGCAATACAGTTGGCAGGTCATTACTCTGCCCACATCGGTCTTGCACCGTCATTCAAATTGACCGGACTGCAAATTTCTTTACAATCCGGAAGTATCATTATTACAGATATGCTTCATCGCCCTGTGTTACTGCCACACATTTTGTCAGATTTTTCTCGCTCCGTACCTTTGCTTCAATGTCATGTTTCAACACTTCTTCACGTTCACTCTAAAAAGAGCAGGCACATCTTTGCGAACCTACCTAGTGGCTCGGCATATCCTCACGTCCTGTATGCAAAAATATTCAGTTATCAAGGTACAACGCTGCATCATTTCCAATCAATGAATAGAAAGGGAATTTTCTGATTGGATGCTATGCAACTTCAAAAGCCAATATTTTTGTAATCAACTTGGTTTCCAATCTGCGACGCAGCGTTTCATCAATGCAGTAATGCACCTGTCCACTTTCGTCATATAACTTTCTGGTAGACAGTTTGATTATGTATCCCTCATAGTGTTTTAACACTGCATTGATGGCACTTACATCGCCCTCTGATGCTGCCTTTATAATATGGAAAGGCAACAAATTTTCCTCATTTCTGCTTTTATACCTCTTTTTCATCTGCTATTCCTTCCATAATCTTCTTCAAAACTTCAAGTGAGCGTGTCCTGTGTTCATGAATGGTACTGCGAACCAGATTCATTTCTCTTGCAATATCCGCATCGCTCATTTCCATAAAATACGAAAGTAAAATAACATTCCTTTTTCTTTCTGTAAGTTCCTTCAAAGCTTCTGCAATCAGGGTATTTTTTACTTCAATGTCATAGCCATGCACTTCAAAATGATGATATTCTGTTCCATACTCATCCATAGTAAATAATTTGCTCAACTCCTTTTCCGACAGTTCAGAGAATGTAACTTCGTGTTTCCTGCGATAGTCCATGTGTTTGTAATAATTTACAGCTTCGCCTTTTAATGCCATCTGGCATAACCAATCAAATTGGTGCCGGATAGTCATTTCATCCTTAGAAGAAGGTTGCCCCATACGAGTTCACCTCCTCCCGTTCCGAATGCCAAGGCTTTTGCCTTTTTTCCCTTCCGGTGTATCTCCCAAATGAAACCTGAGAGATGTTCGGGTGGATTGAAAAATTTTTCTGTATATAAAAAACGTCCTTATGGGCACATACCCACAGGACGCTGTTTATAATTGGTATTAAATTTTCTCCGCATATTGCGAGTGTATATAATGCACTTTTAATTGTAGAGTTTGCCGCATTACTTAAAATGCAATTACAACCGCAATATTTGGCTGTGCACTCATAGCAACAGCGGGTTTTAACATAACCACAAAAGGATGTATCATAAAAAGCGTAATGTTTGACGAAGCCAATGCCATACCACTTAAAAATCCCGCTACTCCAATTCCAAGTGGCACCCACATATTTTCAAATCGCGACGATACCAAAAGCATAAAGGACAATACAGGCATTGACGTAAGAAACGAATAACCCGCAAAAGATATCAGGGTATGGGCTTCAAACGTGCCTTGCGGTAAATCTGTCACACCGATTTTTGCAAGTGCCAAATTTTGAAAGCAAACAGCAATCAACAACAGAACTGTTAAAATCAGAAATTTGCACAGGTACATGGTAGGAACGTTCATAGGCAGCATATACATCTTTTTTACTGCACTTCCCTTAAATTCCATGTTATAAATAATACATACTGCGACTATGAGACCGAACATATTTAAGACCATAATCATGCCGTAAAGCTGCGTAAGAAGAACATCCATAGGCGCTAAAGGCATATTTAATAATGTGTCCTTTCGAACAATGAAATTTATAAAAGCATAGGCTGCACCCGCGATACCCACTGCAATCATCAGAGGGATAATGCCTGTCCTTTTGCTTTTCCGAAGTTCGATTACAAGTGTTCTCATAGTTTTATATAATGCCACATCATCAATTTTTCTAATCAACTTTACTGAAGACATACTACTATTCAACTTCGTTATAATTTCCAAACAAGTATCTATTAAGTCTGTCATCGTGAAATCCAGATATGAAACATCCTTTTTTTCAAATACATTTGCAAATTCTTTTGTCGTTGCTCCTATTTTTGACTTACACAAATTTATGTTGTTGCATATGGTTTTAACCTCATTTTTCACATTCACATCAGAAATCTTTCCTATCTTTTCTGATAACATGGTCAACTCACCTTGGAAAAATGCTAAAAGCTCGACTTGTATTTTTTCACGCAATACTGCAAAATGCCCCAAGGTGTATTTCCATAGTAATTCTATTATTTCATCATAAAATGTGTTAAAATCAATAATATTATCCATATCTATTAATAAACATTGATTAACACATAGCGTATAGTCTAATATGGACTCATTTTCCTCTCTGTATTTTATACTTAACCAATTTTTCTTTATATCATCCACCTTTTTTTCTATATTGAGCGTAAATTTAGACAGATACTTTTTAATTTCCTCACTTCCTTTTGCATTTTCCGGCAAAATTCCATCCCAGTATTCATTAATCAAATATTCTTCACTATTATTTTTCTTCTTTTTTGAAAGTAGATTATATTCTTGAAATACAGTCGTAAGCTGTTTTTTACAATAACCATGCCGTATACGTGAACTCAAAAATGTATTTAATCCATACTTCTCATTAAACAAGAATTCTTCAGTTATTGTTGTAATAATTCCTTTAAGAATAATCATTTTTTGAGAATATACCGCATTGGTTTTGATTTTTTCATTGATTTCGTCAACCATCTTTTTCAGATCACTAATATAATCTTCACTATAAATATCATATGATATTAGTCCTTCATCTAAATCTTTCATTGCTAAATACCGATTAAAATCTTCTCTTAATGTACTCTCATTTTCTTTTTTAATATTATCAGTATCAACAAAGACACGACTTTGATTTATCTGCTTAATTCTATCTTTGATACTTTTTTGCTTTGTAATTGCAGTAATCTCAGCATAATATTTCTTTCTATTTCGTTCATCAATATCAATTAGTACTTTAAGTATTTCAACACGCAACTCGTCTGCCTTGTTTCCACCAGGATTTAAAATAATATCCCTTTTTAATATGTGTTGTATACATACTTTACTCAAAAACTCAATCAATACAGCGTTTTTTTCTTCATTGGATACAATGTCATCGATACTTTTATATTTGTTATAATCCATATAATTTGAATAAGCTATTCTCTGCTTATTATAATCACCTGGCATACATAAATATATAAATATCACATAATGAATGTTTCTCTTAATATCCTTTGATAAATGACTATTTACATGTTTTAACACTTCCGGTAAGTCAATTCTTTTTTGCAAGTTATTATTCTGCAATATTGCATTTGTTACACATTCAACTTCTGCCAAATAATCTTCTTTTTGCTCATATATTCTGATTTTCCTACGAAGAATACGCTCTAAAAAATAATTATCCGTCCGAGAAATCCTTGTAAGAATATCAAGTGCTTCATCATTTTTACTTGCATCAATAAACTTATCCGCTTCAAAAAACAAACTTCTATTTTCATCTAATATTGCCATTGGAAATACTCCTATTTCCAATTTATATAGGTATAATTTCTGAGTTATAGGGCATATATTAACAAAGGAATCTAAAAATTCTGTAACATTCCCATTAAAGCATTCATTATTTACAATATTAGGAGATATACAAACATCATTAATCATGGATAAAAAGCTCATTTTCTTCCTCTGAGGCATAGTCGTTTTTCTCGCAACAAAACCCATAATTTTATATTCCCAACTAGTAAACCTTACTACCTTAAGATATGAAAGCAATTCCTGAATAGCTTCTGCTTCTTCTCCATTTAAAGAGTATACGTCATATAACAATTTACATAATTTTTTCTCAATCTCCATTTTTTTATTTAAAAGAATGTATGACTTAACTAAGAGAATTATACTCTGAAAATCCTGTGGTACTTTCAATAAGTATTGTTCGCACTGCTCAATATACTCCTGATATTTCCCACAAGTGTATAATTCTAATAATTTGTAATATTCTTGATTATTATCGCATATCCGCTCAGGTGTTTCTATCAAATTAAGATTACATAGTCTAAAGTCACTTGTATCAAACTTCTCTTCACTTCTAATTCCTTCAATAAACATTAACTGTTCCGCCAAAACAAAAGTCTCATACATATCGACAATAGACAACTGACTATCAAACATAAATGCAATCTGAATCTTTTCAAGCTCAAATTCTCGCTCTACATTAAATCTGTAATCTAAATACATCCTAATGATATCATTCTCTTGAAGTATATCATTATAACCTTCCAACCTTTTCTTGCATGCAGAATAACTTGTATTTGATTCTGCGAAATAACTTTCCAGCTCAAACAAAGTACTTAGCAAAATATTGTTATTCGCATTATTCTGCAGCTCAGATAAATATCTCTTATGCCTTTCCAAGCCATATACTTTATCATATAAATACATTCTCTTGGATATGCTCCATACAGAAAGCCCCATTTTTTCTTCTATTTTGTTTATAACATGCAATGCTTCTGTATATTGTTCCGAAAAAAGGAATTTTTCATATTGATTTTTCATATCAATATAGCTTTCTATATGCTCTTTATACTCGCAAAATATTCTTATATAATACGAACGCAGATAAGTCACATCTAACTCTGTATTTATCACAATTTTATTACTGCATATATCATGAATGGTTTTAGGAAATAATATCTTTTCTATTCGCATTTTCATCGAGGAATTATTACTTACTGTTCTTATAATACGGAATATATCCTCTTCATCAGCATGAAAAACTATTTTATAAAATTTATTTTTATAATTTCTCTTTTCTTTTGCAAACTCAAATAAATATTTTCTTCTATACTCTCTATTCATATATAGCTTCCTCCAACATTTGTATCTTTACGATATTTCCCCACATTCTCCTGCTAAATAGCTGAATCATCTACATTTTCAAAATGAACTATATCACCAAAATCACAATCTAACTTACTACATATCTTTCCTAAAACAGCCATCGATACATACTCGCCTCTAGTCATTTTTGCAATAGTACTACTGCTAATCCCGAGTTCATTCACCAAGTCAATTTTTTTCATATTTTTATCAATTAACAACTTCCATAACCCGTTATATGATACCAACATATAATTACCTCTTTATCCCTATCTGCTTCTACATATAGCCATTTACGCATTTCAGCGCATTTTACATCACTCTATAATATATGTATGCATATTTTTATTAACATTTTACACTAATTATTCGAGAAGATAAAGTTTTTATTTGTTATAAATTAACATCAAACCAAGCTGTGCGAATAACTTGTGGTGAATTCTTAAAATTCTACAAATTTTATCAACATCTGGAAAACATATTACCAATCATCTACAGATAATTTCACCTCCATCCCCCCTAACATGAATCAAAATACAGAAAACAATATACTATGTGAAACAGTTCTTTTTTGCAAAGATACTTTCAAAATATCCCGTGGAGGAATTAGGAAAACATTTAATTCATCAAACAAAAAAAATACAACTATCTGATGAGCCTACCAAAGAATTCACAATATTAGGCGTGTCAAATAAAATCGGTATGTTTGATGGTTCTACTGAAAAAGGAAGCAAAGGAAAACTTGAAAAAGTGTATAAAAGCTTCAAATATCCTTCTTACGAAATATCACAATTGCAGAAAGAATCTTTGTTTGGTCTATCCTCAAAGGCTTCTTTAACACAAAAAGATGGCATGATTCCGATGTTAAGAATGCCAAACATTGTAAACGGTGAAATAGATTGTAGTCAGCTAAAATACTTACCCAAAAGTAGTGCCACAACGGCTAATGAACCAGATAAATGGTTGTTAAAAAAGGGGGATTTTCTAATCAATCGTACCAATAGCAAAGAGCTTGTTGGCAAATCTGCGATCTTCAATCTAGATGGAGATTATACTTATGCTTCTTATCTTATTAGATATAGATTTGATACAAGCCTTGTGCTCCCAGAGTATGTGAATATTCTATTTATGCTGCCATTAGTAAGGAAACAAATAGATGCTGTAAGTAGACAGACAGCAGGTCAGTGTAATATTAACAGTGATGAAATTTGTGTCATTCGCATCCCTGTTCCTTCCATTCCTATTCAGCAAGAAATAATTAAAAAATACTTTGATGCCAAAGATGGTGCTAACAATTATTACGCTAAGGCCGATGAATGTAAAACCAATGCTCTTATCAATTTTGAAAAAGAAATATTTTAATAAACGGATAAAGCCACAATCCCGGTAGTCTTACTACCAAAGATTGTGGCTTTATCTGTTCAAACTCTTGTATATCTGCCATCGCTTAGTAGTAGGTTACTACTAAGGAATATTCCCAATTTCTCCCACTATTCTGGCTTATCCGCCATGAGCCTTAGTAGTCTAAATCGTAGTAATTCCAAGGCTTTCCGCCATATTCTGCCCCGCGTTGCCCCAGTCTGCGAAGGTATGCATTATCATAAAACTGGAGTGCCGTGGCATACGAAAAGTACTCGAATTATTGTTTTTTCTCCTCTCAAATTGCCTTGAAATGCCGTATTTTGCAAGGTTTTATCAGCATTTCAAGGTACCGTAGTTTTCTTCTCATTTACTACATTTTTTGCAAAAAAGTGCAAAATGAAGCAAATCACTTCCATCTGTAGTAGTCAAATCGTAGTCAGTTTAGGGGGGGCAGACTACTGCTCAAACAAATTTCCCAACTTAATTAATCTTCTAATATCTTTAAAATGCAGTGCTAAAATCTTTCTTCACTTTAATCATTTAACTGCATTACATGAACATCCATATCCAATATTATAGTTTTGTACAGTTCTGTTTTTTCAATATCATCAAAAAGAATTCCCTTTTCTTTTTTTAACACCAGTTTACAACTTTATAAATGATAGACTTGTTGATGAATCAGCTGTTTTAAGGCCTTTGTCATGGCATTTGATTTTATATGTGTTTCGATATTTTTCACGAAAGTGGCAAAAAATATCTGACTGCGAATGCCCTGACTTAATTCAAAACGAAACTTCTGTACGCTTTTTGTACGGTACTCAGAAAAATGTTCGTTCTGATAGGGCAGAATCAATCCTTGCATTGCCAATCAGATCCAGATTCGGATATTCATCAACGATGGATACCAGATTCTGTTTTGTATAACAGCTGTCACAAAGGATTGAACTTTTGAAATGATGTCGCCATTGATAACATTTTT